>Ga0302326_10000448_pt1 | contig 115510 bp, 95 predicted proteins | sample Palsa_T0_3_FD_202264 | JGI IMG/M metagenome (GOLD analysis project Ga0302326, IMG submission 202264) | Peat permafrost microbial communities from Stordalen Mire near Abisko, Sweden - Palsa_T0_3 | ecosystem: Environmental > Terrestrial > Soil > Palsa > Peat permafrost | place: Sweden: Abisko... | reverse complement strand
CCTCTGCGTGGATGACCTGAGCTATCTCGTCCGCGGGTGCCCCGTCCTTGTCTCTGCGTTCTTTGCAGAGACAGGGCGGGGAATTTGATCTCGATGCGCCAACTGCGGCGTGATGGAAAGATATCCCGGCAGTGTGCCGCTGCCAGCAGTTGGCCGTGCGCTGCGCGGTGTGCCCTCTGCGGGGATGACCTGAGCTATCTCGTCCGCGGGTGCCCCGTCCTTGTCTCTGCGTTCTTTGCAGAGACAGGGCGGGGAATTTGATCTCGATGCGCCAACTGCGGCGTGATCCCGAGAAGCTCCCTCTTTCGCGCGGTCCACTGCGACTCTATTTCCACGACGCCCTCGGCTCCCGAAACATAGTGACGAAAGCTGCTCCAAGGCCACTGCTCGGGGCACGACACCAGCCCGCGTCGCACCGGATTGCGATGGATGTAACGCAACTTCTCGATCCGCTTGGCTTCGCTCCACACATTGAAGTCATAGTAGCGGGCCTGCCAGAAAGAGCCGCCCTCGGGGCCGCGCAGCTGGCGGGCAACATTCTGCTTGAGCATTTGCAGGGCAAGAGAGAGCGTCGCCCGTTCCGGCTCAGTAACCAGCAGGTGAACGTGCTCGGGCATCACAACATATCCAGCGACATAGAACCCATACCAGCGGCGTGAGCGTTCCAGAGTCTGCTCAAAGACGTCTCGTGCTCGCGGGGTACCCAGAAGCGGTCCGCGTTGGTAGCAGCTGAACGTGACGAAGTGAAGGCACCGAGCTTCCTGAAATCGCTTGAGGCGCCAAGGCATATGGGGTTCATCGTATGCTGATTTCGAAGCGCATCGTCCGTGATCGCACACATTTTTTCTGTTTTTCCGGGAATAGGAAAGCAGATCGGGAAGTCAAAACCCCCGCCCTGTCTCTGCAAAACCCGCAGAGACAAGGACGGGGCACCCTCGGGCGATCGGGAGCGTGAATGAAAGAAAACGGGCGGGTGCCCCACCCTTGTCGCGGCGTATGCGACAGGGTGGGGAATTTGATCTACCCGCGCGCGTTATACTGGCTCTATCTATGGCTGGTGTTCCACAAAGCAATTCGCAGAAGACGTTTTATCTGGAGACCTTCGGGTGCCAGATGAATGTGCATGACTCGGAAAAAGTCATTGGCACGCTGCTGCATGAAGGGTACCGGCAGGTGGAGACTGTCGAGGAGGCGGACCTGATCCTGTACAACACCTGCTCGATTCGCGACAAGGCGGAGCAGAAAGTCTTCTACCGGCTGGCCGATTACAAGAAGCTGCAGGCGCAGGGCAAGACATTTGGCGTGCTGGGATGCGTGGCGCAGCAGGAGGGCGAAAAGATATTCGAGCGGGCTCCGCATGTTTCGCTGGTGTGCGGGTCGGCGTCGTACCGGAAGCTGCCGGAGATGCTGGCGCAGCTAGAGGCTGGCGAGGTCGAAAAAAAGAGAATTGAGTCGGCACGGTCCGAAACCGGAGAGCGCGAAACCGCGAAGCTGGTGCGCATAACCGGGCTTGACGATCGCCAGACCGACGAATGTTTCGAGACGGAATTCACCGCGCGCACGAATCCTTACCGCGGATACATCACGATCATCGAGGGCTGCGACAAGTTCTGCTCTTATTGCGTTGTCCCCTACACCCGTGGGAAAGAGCGCAGCCGCACGGCGGAGTCGGTGCTGGCGGAAGCGCGGCAGATGGCCGACCTCGGCTACAGCGAGATTCAGTTGCTGGGGCAGAACGTGAATTCGTACAAAGATCCAGCAGGGAAGAAGACGTTCGCGGAATTGCTCGCGGCGGTGGGCGAAGTGCCGGGAATCCGGCGGGTGCGGTTTACGACGTCGCATCCGCGGGACTTTGGACGCGACATTGTGGAAGCGATCGATGCCGTGCCCACTCTCTGCGATCACGTACATCTGCCGGTACAGAGCGGGTCGACGCGCGTGCTGGACGCGATGCAGCGGCTTTATAACCGCGAGCAGTATCTGGAGCGGATTGCCTGGATCAAGGCAGCGAAGCGCGACATCAGCATCACCAGCGACATGATCGTCGGCTTTCCCGGAGAGACCGAGGCTGACTTCGAGGAAACGTTGAGCCTGTTGGACGAGGTGGGATACGACAGCGTGTTTACGTTTAAGTATTCACCGCGGCCGAACACTCCTTCGTTAAGTTTGGAGGATGCGATCCCGGATGCGGAGAAGGCGCGGCGGCTGGAAGTGATTATGAGCCGGCAGCGGGAGATACAGATCAGTCGCTACAAAAAACACGTCGGGACGATTGTTGAAGTAATGGTTGAAGGATTCAACGCAGCGCGGGGGCAGTGGATCGGGCGGACTTCGCAGAATAAGACGTTGAATTTTGTGGGTGCCGGGCCGAAGGTTGGGGGCTACTGCTCGGTGACGGTGACAGCTAGTTTTCCTAACTCGCTGGTGGGGGAGATGGTATAACGTGACATATTCCGGGAGGGCACGATGGAAATCGAAATGACAATTCGCGGCTTAATGCTTGACCCGGTCACGCAGATGCCGATCGTGATCCTGAAGGGGGTGGGCGGCGAGCAGGTTTTGCCGATCTGGGTGGGGCACTTTGAGGCACATGCGATTCAGATGGAGATGGAAAAAGTGAGCGCGCCGCGTCCCATGACCCACGATCTGATCAAGAACGTGCTCACCGGCCTGGAGACGCAGGTGCACCGGGTGGTGGTGACGGAGCTGCGGGAAGATACGTTTTATGCCGTGATCTGGCTGGAGCGTGGCGGCGAGGTGGTGAGCGTGGACTCGCGTCCGTCGGATGCGCTGGCGCTGGCGCTGCGAGTGGATTGTCCTATTTTTGTGGATGAAGTGGTGCTGAAGAATTCGAAATTGGCGGCCAGTGCCAATGAACGGCTCTCGAGCGATGAGCTGCGGAAGTATCTGGAAGGGTTGAATGATGAGGACATGGGTAAGTACAAAATGTAGCCAGCCCGGTTCTTGACGTAAGGTCGAAGATGGGAACAGATCAAAATAACGGTCGGTTAGCGGGGGGACGGGCAGTTGCTGCTAAACGCACGCCGACGCGAATAGTCAATGGGTTAGTGGTGTTCGATTTGCCGCCTGGTTCGCCGCCGGTCACAAGCGAGAAGGTGCGGGAGTTGGAGTCGGAATTGGACTGCGATGACGATCGCTCGGGGCCGATTCGAAGTTAACATAATACCCGTTATCGGACATTGCATATAATCCACTGATAAACAGGTACAAATCCCTCAACCAGGGCATCAGGGGGGTTGGCGAAAACAGGGGCCAGTGTCCAGTGGTCCGGGACCAGATCAGAAGCCTGCCCCGGAGTTTGAGCCCTCCCAACCGGCCACTCAGCGCTTCCGTTGGCTCGGCTCCTTTAAGGTGTACTTTAACAAGCACCAGAGGGCGCGGAAGCCGTCTTTCCAGCCGATTTTTTTTCCTTCCTCGTAGGTGCGTCCCCAGTAGCTGATTCCGACTTCGTAGACGCGGAGGCCGCGTTTGGCGATTTTTACAGTGATTTCGGGTTCGAAGCCGAAGCGGTTCTCTTCGATGGGGATGGCTTGCAGGATTTCGCGGCGGAAGACTTTGTAGCAGGTTTCCATGTCGCTCATGTTCATGTTGGTGAGGGCGTTGGAGAGAATCGTCAGGAGCCAGTTCCCTACCGAGTGCCAGTAATAAAGAACGCGGTGAGGGCCGCTGCCGAGGAAGCGGGAGCCGTAGACGACGTCGGCTTTGCCCTGGACGAGCGGACCAAGGAGCGCGGGATAGTCGGCGGGATCGTATTCGAGGTCGGCGTCCTGGATGAGGACGTAGTCTCCGGTGGCCTGCTGGATGCCGAGGCGGAGGGCGGCGCCCTTGCCGGTGTTTTTGGGCTGGAGAAAGACGCGGATCTGGGGGTGGGCGGCGGCGAGTTCGGCCAGGATTTCGCGGGAGCCGTCGCGGGAACCGTCGTCGACGCAGATGAGTTCGAGGTCGATCTGGTTTGAGTCATTCTTGTTTAGATCGGGGACGGCGAGTACTCGGGCTATGACTTCGCGCAGCGTGGGCTGCTCGTTGTAGACGGGCATTACGACGGAGAGTTTCATGGTGCGGGTTCCAAGTTACGGGGCGGGAGTGGGGAGCGTCAAGGGTTGGGTAAACAGTGGTCAGGGATCAGGGAGCAGGGGGCAGTTTGGGCGAACCGGTCAAGAGTGGCGCGCGGGGGTGTCTGCCCTGCAGGGGAGCTTTACTACGGTGAACCAGAAATTCTCTACTGCTCTCACGATGCCCTGGAAGGTTTTGAAGTCGATGGGTTTGACTACGTAGCAGTTGGCGCCCATGTGGTAGCTTTCGCGCACGTCCGTTTCCGCGGCCGAGGATGAGAGCACGCACACCGGGATGTGGCGCAGTTCGTCATCCCGTTTGATGTTCCACAGAACTGCGCGTCCATCGAGTCCGGGCAGGTTCAAATCGAGCAGAATCAGGTCGGGGGTGAGCCGCGATGCGAATTGGCCCCGCTTGTGAAGCAAGTTGATCGCCTGGGTGCCATTCACTACCACCGTCAGTTCGATTTGCAGCCGGCTTGACTTCAGACTTTCCCGGGTCAGGTCCGCGTCCCCGGGATTATCCTCCACCAGCAGCACTTGAATGGGCTCGGCCACCATCTACCTCCTTTGCAACGGCACGAATTGTGAAATAGAACGTTGTCCCCTCGCCGAGAACGGACTCGAACCAGATGGTGCCGCCGTGGCGCTCAACAATTTTCTTGGCGATCGCCAGCCCAATGCCGGAGCCATCGAATTGTTCACGCGTGTGCAGGCGCTGGAACATTTGAAAGATGCGCCCGCTGGCGTCTTTCTCCATACCGATTCCGTTGTCGGCGACGGCGAAGCGGACCATTTCGTCGACCACTTCGGCACTCACGCGAATCAGAGGCGGCCGCTCGCCGCGGAACTTGAGGGCATTGCCGATCAGGTTCTGGAAAACCTGCCCCAGTTGGACGTCATCGGCCTGGACGGCCGGCAGGACATCCTGGACGACGACTGCCTGATTGGCCTGCACGGTGTTCTGCAGGGCCTCGAGGACGGAGGTGACCACGGCTCCGGCGTCAGTGAGCCGCAAGGGTTTGGCCGCGGTGCCGACCCGGGAGTATTCCAGAAGATCGGTGATGAGGCGCTGCATGCGCCGGGCGCCATCGACGGCGTAACCGATGAATTTATCGGCTCGTTCATCGAGCTTGCCGCGGTAACGTTCGCCGAGGAGTTCGCAATAGCTGGAGACCATGCGCAGGGGTTCCTGCAAATCGTGGGAGGCGACGTAGGCGAATTGTTCGAGCTCGTGGTTGGAGCGCGCCAGCTCTTCCACTTTCTGGGCCAACTCCTCCTCGCCCTGCTGGCGCAGCCGACGCAAGCGCTGCTCCTCCAATGCGCGGTGGATGGCGACCGGCAACCGCGCCAGGGTGCCCTTGAGCACATAATCAGTTGCGCCTAGCTTCAGGCACTCCACGGCGTTCACTTCGCCGAGCGCGCCCGTAACCAGGATGAGGGGCACATCGAGGTTTTCGCGGCGCAGGACTTCGAGCGCATCCATGCCCCGCCACTTGGGCAGGTTGTAGTCGGCAAGGACGATGTGAGGGCAGTCGGCGAGCACCTCGCGAGTAAAGTCTTCGGCAGTTTCCACCGCCACTGAGGTGAAATCAAAATCGGCGCCACGCAACTCGCGCTGCACCAGCTCTACGTCCATTGGGTTATCCTCGACGAGCAGGAACCGAAGCGGTGCTGCCTTTGGCATCGATTTGGGAACGGGGCGTGAGGGAGTTGGGACAGTGTCAGGGTTCATTATTCTGGACCACCATTCTTGACGCCAGTTTCTGCTGCGATTCTTGATTCATGGTTGACCGGCCGCTGATTGACCACCAGCCAGTACATACCCAGGGTCTTCACGGTCTCGCGGAACTGCTCAAAGTCCACCGGTTTCTGGATAAAGCTGTTGACTCCTGCGTTGTAGCCCTCCAGCAAGTCGCGCTCTTCCTTGGACGAAGTCATGATGACCACGGGAATCGTCCTGGTCCGGGGATCGTTTTTCACCTGCTTGAGCACCTGGAGGCCGTCGACCTTGGGCATCTTCAAGTCGAGCAAAACCAGCTTGGGAGGATGATCGAAGCTGCGTTCGGAGTAGGCTCCGCGGCAAAAGAGGAAGTCCAGAGCCTCCTCGCCGTCGCGTACCACAAAGATGCTGTTGGCCAGCTTGCCCTGGCGCAGCGCATGTAAAGCCAGATCGATATCGTCCTGGCTGTCTTCTACCAGAAGTATGTCTACGGCTGAATTCATGTTCGGTCCCCACTGGTTGCTGCTGCCGCAATCGTTTTCGATTCGGAATGTTCGCAACTGCCGAGTGTGAAGTAGAAAGTTGCGCCGCGATCAATTTCGGCTTCGGCCCACACGCGGCCTCCGTGTTTGTGGATGATGCGCTGCACGATGGCCAGGCCGACGCCGGTGCCTTCAAATTCTTCAGCGCGATGCAGGCGCTGGAACACTCCAAATAACTTATCGGCATATTTCATACTGAAGCCCACTCCGTTGTCGCTTATGAAGATCACGGGCTGACCATTTTTTTCGGTTTGGCCAATCTCGATGACTGCGGGGGAGCGCGGCCGGGAATATTTGAGCGCGTTGTGGATCAAGTTTTGAAACACCTGCCGGACCAAAATGGAATCACATTCCAGAACGGGCAAGTCGGAGATCTTCCATTCGACGTTTCGTCCTGCGATTTCGGGCTCGAGCAAGGCGAGAACATCCTGCACGATGGAACTTAGCCTTGTGGGCTCGATGGTGAGCGACTGGCGCCCGACGCGGGCGAGGTTCAACAATTCGTCGACCAGTTTGCCCATGCGGGCGGCGCCCTGCGCGATGCGCTGCAAATGGCGCTGCGCTTCAGCGGGCAGGGATGGAGCAAAATCCTCTAGAAGAATTCTGCTGAAGCCGCTGATGTGGCGCAGGGGGGCGCGGAGATCGTGGGAGACGGAATAGGTAAAAGCTTCGAGTTCGTGGTTGGCGGCTTGCAGGGCGACGGTGCGCTCGATGACCCGGGCTTCCAATTCGTCATTGAGTTTGCGAATTTCGCGCTCGTGAAGCCGGCGCTGGGTGACGTTGCGGAATGCGACCACGCCGCCGCGCGCGACGCCATCTTTTCCTTTGAGGGGACTGGCGCTGGACTCGATCCAAACTCCGATTTCGAGCTTCGCATTGCGCACATACATTTCGGCAGTGCAGGCTTCGCCACGAATGGCACGCAGCAAGGGATTCTGCTCGGGCGGGAAAGGTGTCACGGTGTCGGGGAGGTAGGTGCCGTAGTGATCGGTCCACTGCTCGGGAGGAACGTTGGCCGCGCCCAGGCCAATGATTCTGGTGGCGGCTGGATTCCAGAGGATGAACTTGCCGGTCTCGTCAGCGGCGACCAACCCCTCGGAGATGCTGTCGAGTACGGACTGAAGCATCAGCGTCTGGACTTCCAGCGACCGTCGCGAGAGGGCCAGTTCCTCGGCTTGTTCGGCCAATGCGAGGGCAATTCTTTTCTGCTCGGTGATGTCACGCAGGATGACCGTGAAGAGTTTGCGGCTTCCGCTTTGCACCTGCGAGATGGAGGCTTCGAGTGGAAATTCTTCTCCGTTTGAGCGCACGCCCCAGATCGCACCCTGGGCGGCCATAGCGCGGTTGCTGACGCCGGTATGGGCGAAGCGGTGGATGTGTTCGGCGTGTCCCTGATGGAAACGCTGCGGGATGAACCGCTCCAGAGACTTGCCCGTGGCTTCGGCCAGAGTGCAGCCAAACATTTTTTCGGCGGCGGCATTGAAGATCACCACGCGCTGGTCTTCGTCGATGGTGATGATCGCGTCCATGGCTGACTGGATAATGGCGGTGAGTTGGCCCTGGCTCCGGTGCAGAGCGCTCTGTGCCAGCTGCAGGTCTTCGAGGGCGCACTGGTGTTCGGCCAGGGCCGCCTGCACGCGTTCGCGTTCGGCCTGAGTACTGGCGACTTTTTCTTCCGCGCGCTCGCGTTCGATTACCTGCAGACGCAGTTCGTAGGTGACGGCGTGCAGCTGATCGCCACTAGGCAAGGCGATGACTTTGGGAATCAGCGGTATCAGCAGGATGGCGGTAGCGGCCGAGGCCACCGCTGTAATCGCCTTGACGATGCCCGAGAGGAGATAGTTGGCGTGCCAGATGGTCCATATTTCCAGCAGGTGGGTGGCGCCGCAGCCCATAATGAAAAGGGCGAACATCCAAAAGATCCAGTTGAACGGCAGGTCGCGCCGTTTCCGCGCCAGGTAGACCAAAGCGACCGGAATGCAGAAGTAGGAGAGGACGATGATGCCGTCAGAGATTACGTGCAGCCACAGGACCAGCGGATCCCACTGGAAGCAATAGCCATGCGGCATGAAATCAGGCATAAGTCTGAGCTGAAATTGCGGACGATCACCAGCTTTATGTCTAGCCATCGGCGCTGGAAGTTGAAACTTTAGGTGGGTTTTTGCCGGTGCAGGAAGTGGGAAGCAACGGCAAGACTCAAGATCAAAATCAAGAGCAAGATCAAAAGCGACGGACAAGAGTGTCCGTCCTACAACGAGCTAGTCCGAATGCAGGACGATCCGGGGATGAAATAGCGTGCCGGCTACACGAGTGGCGATGGCGATGAGATTTTTCTGGCCGGAGAAGACTTTCACCTGTCGGGCGCGAGATAGTTCGGGCAGGTTGACGGGGCGTCCGGCGCGGATGCGGACGGTGTTGGCTTCGTCGGCGGTGACACAGGGGAATTGCGGAAGCAGCATGCGGGGATGGACGAACAGGGCTTCCAGCGCGTGGGAAATGGTTCCCGGAGGGTTGGCGGCTGCTTCGAGTTCCTCAAGCGTGTGAGCGTCTGCGAGGGAGAATTCCGCGACGGCGGTGCGGCGCAGGGACTCCAGATGCGCGCCGCAGCCGAGTTTCTGGCCCATCTCATGGGCTACGGAGCGCATGTAGGTGCCGGAGGCGACGCGGGCGCGAAAACGGGCGCGGTCGCCCTCGACGCCGAGGATTTCAAATTCTTTGATCTCGACCTGTACTGGCTGTAGCACGACTTCCTTGTGCTTGCGCGCCAGTTTGTAGGCGGGGACTCCGTGAATTTTCTTGGCGGAAAACGGCGGGGGCATCTGCTCGATCACGCCACGGAAGCCGGCGGCGAGGGTCACGGTCTGATCTAAATTCACGGTGACGGGCTGGGCGGGAGCCGCGGGCTCGCCTTCAGCGTCGTAGGTATCGGTCGCAAAGCCGAAGCGGATCACGCCTTCGTAGGATTTCTCCGAGGCGGTGTAGAACTGCGCCAGGCGGGTGAGATTTCCAATGACCAGGGGAAGAACGCCGGTGGCGAGAGGATCAAGCGTACCCAGGTGTCCGACGGAGCGCTCGTGCAGGATGCGGCGCACGCGGTTGACCACGTCATGGGAAGTGACGCCGCCGGGTTTGTCGATAATCAGGACGCCGTTCATGGGGATTTGGTAAGTTGGTAACCGGGTAATTTGCGATTGGAAACCTGACTGTGACGGCGCCGGTTTTCAATTTCACAATTCCTTAATTACCAAGCTACCAGATTCCCTATGCTTCCTCTCAAGGACGACCAGCCGAGCTACAGCACGCCGTATATCAACTGGTTCCTGATCGCGCTGAATATTCTTATTTTCTTGTTTCAGGCCACGCTGGATCGGCGGAGTTCTGAAATCCTGGCCATGCAGTTCGGCGAAGTGCCGTCGCACCTGGCGGCGTTTCTGGCGGGGTCGCACCGGTACACTCTGCCGCAGGTGGTGCTTCCCTTCTTCACGTCGATGTTTCTGCATGGTTCGTGGATGCACGTCATTTTTAACATGTGGGGTCTGTATATTTTTGGCGATAACGTGGAAGACCATCTCGGACATTTCGCATATCTGGTGTTTTATTTGTTGTCGGGGCTGATCGCTATGACCACGCAAGTGGCGATGTATGCACACTCAAATATACCCACGGTTGGGGCGAGCGGCGCGATTGCGGGTGTAATGGGAGCATATTTCGTTTTGTATCCGCGAGCACGGATACTGACATGGATTTTTGAGTTGCTGATTGTCGTAGTTTGGGTACCGGCCTGGATTATTCTGGGCTACTGGTTCGTCCTGAATCTGCTGAGCGGAACCGCGACGGCTCTGGCGGTACACCGGCAGAATATGGGCGGTGTCGCCTTCTGGGCGCACGTGGGCGGATTTGTGGCGGGGATGGTGATGATCAAATTATTTCCGGAGCGGTCGCGGCGGTCGCCTTATGCGTATTCGTAGATCTCTCTTGCAGTGACAAATTCCCCACTTCTCGCACAAAGAACGCGCGAGAAGTGGGGCACCTGGAGCGAGCAAGATCACGAACAAAGTCAAAGGCAGGCGGGCAAGAGTGCCCGCCCTACACAGGCAAATTCAAGATCAAAAGCAACGTCAAGAGCGACGGACAAAGCCTGCCCTGAGCGAAGCCGAAGGGAGTGTCCCCCTACCTATTTCTTGGGGCGTGATTCAGGTGGAACCAGGCCGGCCAGGCGGTAGTAGACGACGAGCTGACCGTAGTGTTCGCCGGAATGTTCGATGAAGCCGTAGGCGAGGTCCTCAACCCTTATTTTTTGATGCGCGAAGGGATCGACGACCAGCTCTGCCATGCCTTTGTCGCCCTTGGCCTGGATGGCGGCAGCGCCATCGGCGAAGGATTTCTTAACGAATGCGACGAGGTCGGCTCGGGTCTTGTACTGGTCGGGTTTGGGGTCACCGTCGGGCAGTTTCTGTCCGGTCAGGACGTTGGTGAAGTAATAGGTAGCTCCGGCGGCGTGCAGCAGTTGTTCCTCAAAACTGCGCTGGGCAGGCGTGGGTTTCATGTCGTACTTGTTTTCGGGAAAATCTTCGGCCATGGCGATCAGCTTGCGGCCGATGTCGTTCCACTGATCGAGCACGGCCTTGGACGGAGGGTCGGCAGGTTTGATCGGTTGCTCTTTCTTCATGGCGTCTTGCGCGTAGGCGGATGAGGCGAGAATGCCTGCGGCCAGGACGATTGTGGCTGCTAGTGATGCCATCTTCATGGTTGTGCCTCTGAGTTGAATGTGCGGCTGTAACTCTAATCGGACTCGTGGGGGTTGAAAAGGTGAGCAGACTCGGCCGCGCTATGGAGAGGGAAAACTAGGGGACTGGCGAGCACCGCGAAGCTGCAAGGGATCCCTCGGCTACGACTTGCCTTTCGCTTTGCGAAAGGCAACTCTCCACTCGGGATGACAATTCAAGATTGCCGAGATCTAGGTTCCGTTGGGGCGCTGGCGGATCAGCGACAGGAATTCCGAACGGGTTTCTTCTTCGCTGCGGAAGCAGCCGAGCATGGACGACGTGACTGCGGCGGAATGCTGCTTTTCGACTCCGCGCATCATCATGCATAGGTGCCGCGCTTCGATGACTACGCCGACGCCCTGCGGTTCGATCACTTTCTGGATGGTTTCTGCGATCTGGGTGGTGAGGCGCTCCTGAATCTGAAGGCGGCGGGAGAAAATTTCGATCAGGCGCGGGATTTTGCTGAGACCGATCACTCGGCCGTTGGGAACGTAGGCGACGTGGACCTTGCCGAAAAACGGCAGGAGGTGGTGTTCGCAAAGGCTGAAAACTTCCACGTCTTTCACGATCACCATTTCGTCGTAAGTCACCGTGAAGAGCGCGCCTTTGAGCATGGCTTCGGGATCCTCGTGGTAGCCCTTGGTGAGGAAAGTCATGGCCTTGTGAACGCGTTCGGGAGTGCTGGCGAGGCCTTCGCGCTCGGGGTCTTCGCCCAGGCGGATAAGAGTTTCGCGGACCAGTTCTTCGTAGCTGGCGCTGGTGAGGGTGGCGGGTTCGGCGGCGGGCTTGGTCATTTTGTTTCGATCTCGGTGTTTTGGTTTTGGCGCTTTGGTCTTGTCTCGAAAAGCTGTCGGCGGCCGCTTCCCTGCCGCTATTTCTGCAATTGGGCTGTGCCAGAGTATTCGAAAGAATTCATCATAGTCTCTTCGATCCTCACCTTTTCCAGATGCGCGTGCTGGAAGCCTCGCTGCAATATTTCGAAGATCTCGACACACAGATTTTCGGTGGTGGGCACGCTCTTGGCGAATTCCTGCAGGGTATTCAGGTTCTCCAGATCGTAGCGGGAGAGCACTTCCCTTTCGACAAGGCCATCGAGGTCGACCAGATTGCAGACCATTCCGGTGCGCGGGTCGACTGGTCCGCTGACCGTGACTTCGAGGCGGTAGTTGTGGCCGTGGCCGTGGGGATTGTTGCATTTGCCGTAGGTGTCGCGATTCTCGTCCGCGGACATGGCATCGCTGTGCAGGCGGTGCGAGGCGGAGAAGAGATAGCGGCGGGTGAGGTAGGCTTTCATATTTCGAAACTCGTAATCAGTCAGCTCTTGGCTTTTAGCTCTTGGCTTAACCCTCCGAACTTTCTCCGTAGAAGTCGACGAACAGGTCTGGGGTTTCGTAGACGCGGATACGGTGTAGCTTTGCCTGCTGGAGTTTGGTTTCGAGGCGCTGCCAGATGGCGATCGCGAGATTCTCCGTGGTCGGAATGCGGGTGAGGAACTCGGGGACTTCTTTGTTCAGGAAGCGGTGGTCCATGGCGTCGAGGACCTCGCGGTGCATCACTTCTTTGAGTTGCTTGAGATCGACCACGAAGCCGGAGCGGGGATCGACTTCACCTTTCACGGTGACTTCGAGCGTGTAGTTGTGGCCGTGGCCGTTGGGATTGTTGCACTTGCCGAAGATGCGGCGGTTTTCCTCCGGCGTGAAATCGGGGTTGTGGTACAAGTGCGATGCGGAGAACTCGGCTTTGCGGGTTAGGTAGACCATAAGAGCAGTTGCCAGGGGTCAGTGGCCAGTGGCCAGTAAGCCTGGTTTGTTGGAAACTGGCTTTTCAGAATATGTGCGGCCCTTCCAGGGTACGCGACCGTTAGCGTGGGCTCGCTTTGAGCGCAGCAACAGGTAGGCGAACATGGGCATGCCGAACAAGGCGCCGAGAATTTCCATGTCCCAAGTGAAGTTGGCGCGCCGGAGTCGCGTCGTGAGATACAGAATGCTGCCTACGAAAATCGAGTTCCACCACCAGCGACCCGCGTGCCCCAAAAGCAAGGTCATCCAAGGGATTAGCCATATAGCTAGCGTTTTCGCTGCGAGCCAGCGGGGCCTGGGAAATAATAGCGCAAGATTCTTAGTCCAGCCTTCCCGAAGATGCGCGTAGTTGCGGTACATGCGGGTACGCACGGCATCGGCGGCATAGCGAAAGCGAATCTTGCGGCCTGAGCTTTTCACGGCGCGGGCGAACGCAACATCTTCGAGGATATCTGCCGCAACCGCCGCGTGGCCGCCGACTGCGTCGTAGGTGTCGTGGCGGACAAGAATGTACTGGCCGTTGGCGGCTGCGACCGGAGAACTCGGATCGCTGACTTTCGAGGGAGGATATTGCCGCGCCAGTTCGGCGAAGACAACGGGGAGAGTTGCAAGCTCCCAGAAAGTGACGGCGATCTGTTCTGGCGAATAGGAGAGCAACTCCACGTGGTTTTGCTGAGCTTCCGATAAGGCGCGAGCGAGCGAACCCAGCACATGGACCGTATCCGCGTCCGTGAACAGGAGCCACTGTCCGCGGGCCTGGCGTGCGCCGGTGGCGACAGCGTTGTTCTTACCAGTCCAGCCGATGGGCAGAGGGGCGGCTTCGATCACTTTCACTTTCGGAAACGATGTGGCGATTTCGTGCGTGTGGTCTGTGGAGTGGTCGTCGACTACGATGATTTCGAAATCGACCCCGGTCTGCAGGACGAGCGATTCCAGGCATGCGCCCAGGCTGGCCTCTTCGTTGCGCGCGGGAATGATAACCGACACCACCGGCGCCGTGTTGCACGTTTGACCCGAGATGGTTTCCGCCGCCGTCATAGGTGGAATCTATTATTATAGCTGTGTGCGACACATCGCTGGTTCGTTCCGCGTAGTTCTTATGGGCGCCGCGCTGTTGGGGCTCACCGCCTGTTACAGCGGCTCGCGCCCGCCTCACATTGGTTCCAGTGCCCCTGACTTCACGGTGCAGGACGATGACCGCAAAGTTACGCTAAGCCAGTTTCGCGGGCAGGTAGTGGTGCTGAATTTCTGGGCGACCTGGTGCCCGCCGTGCATTGAGGAAACTCCGTCGCTGGTGGTGATGCAGGAGCGGCTCAAGGCTAAGGGCATCACAGTGGTCGCGGTCAGTGTGGATGTAGACGAGAGCGCCTACCGGCGGTTCCTGAAAGATCACGGAGTGAATCTGTTGACGGTGCGCGACCCTGATCAGAAGACGAGCGGCATTTACGGCACCTTCAAATTTCCCGAGACCTACGTGATTGATCGCAATGGGGTGATGCGGCGTAAGTTCATCGGAGCGGTGGATTGGACCGAGCCTGAGATCACCGATTTTCTGAGCAGGCTGTGAAATCGCCTCCCTTCATGCCGCGCAAAAGCAGATTCATCGTCATGGCGAGTGCCTCTGCTTTCTTGCTGGGAGCCGGAATTGTTCCTACGGCTCATGGGAGCGGCGGCGGAAATTGGCATTCAGTCAGGACGCTTCAAACCACGTCTGCGACCGCGAACGATCAACGCCGCGACCAGGGTCTAATCAAGGTGATCGCGGTCGGGGATGTAATGCTTGGTTCGAGTTTTCCCGACGATTCTGGACTTCCCCCGAATGATGGAGCCGATCTGTTGCGCGAGGTGACTCCGTTGTTGCAGCGGGGAGACATTGTCTTTGGCAATCTCGAGGGACCGCTGGTGGATGGCGGAAAGACCAAGAAATGCGGCAGGAAAATTGGAACCTGTTATGCCTTTCGAGTTCCAACGAGATATGGAGTTTATCTGAAATCCGCGGGCTTCACGGTAATGGGGTTGGCGAATAACCATGCGCTTGATTTCGGTCTGGCGGGCCGGGCAAGTTCCCGCGCGGTTCTCGACTCGCTCGGAATTTTGCACTCCGGCGAGATTGGCGACGTTGCGCGGCTTACGGTGAAGGGCGAAAAGGTGGCGCTGATCGCTTTCGCAACCTATCCGGGAACTTACAACCTGCTGGACCTGGACGATGCGATTGCGACCGTGCGTCAAGTGAAAACCGAGGCTGACATTGTGATTGTTTCGTTTCATGGCGGAGCCGAGGGCTCGACTCATCAGCACGTTCAGTTGGGAGATGAAACGTTTCTGGGCGAGGACCGCGGAGATTTGCGGCGGTTTGCTCATGCCATGATTGATGCGGGCGCGCAGTTGGTGCTCGGAAGCGGTCCCCACGTGGTGCGCGGCATGGAGGTGTATTGCGGCAAACTGATTGCTTACTCGCTGGGCAATTTTGCGACTTACGGGTCGTTCAATTTGAAGGGGGAGAATGGCGTATCTATCATTCTGGAAGTGAATCTGGGCGTGGATGGTTCTTTTCAGGGAGGCACGGTTTACCCCGTCAAGCAGGAAAGGCCAGGTGGGCCGCAATTGGATGCGAACATGAGCATTTTGCCAATTCTGCGAGACCTTTCGAAGACTGATTTTCCGTTTACCAACGTTGAGGTGAGCGCGAACGGCCGGCTGACTGCCAAGCGCTGGAATTATTTCGACATTGTCTTTCCTACTGCAGCGTGCGGACTGTTCCAATACGTTCCGTGTCCCGAGGAGCCGGTTTGCAACTGACCAGCGTTCGAGTCGGAGTCCTCGTCCTCATATTGACCGTGGTCAATGCAGCGGCTTGCCTAGCGCAGTCGCAGTCGTCCAAAGGGGCGGATCTGGATGCCGAATTGAGCGTGATGCTGGCCCGCGACTCCGCCTGCGAATCCAAGGGGACCGGTGCGGTTGCGGATCAGACGCCCGCGGGCGCGCCTGCGTTGGCCCAGGCCGCACCTACGATGCAAACCCTTCACAACTCCACTGGCCGAAGTGTCGGGATCATTGCGACGGTGGAGAACGCCTGCCATTGTTCGCGGGGCAACTGTACAACCTACGTCTACGTAAAGTCGGGACAAGCCTACCGGCTCGCGCTGAAGGAAAACTTGGCGTCGTTGCATCCTCTGAAAGGCTTCAAGCAAAGCATGCCGGCCCTCAGCGGGAAGCTGCAGGTCAGCGATTCCGAGGCTGAAACGATCATCTACGAGTGGTCGGGCGGCGGGTATCAGGCAGGCATTTGCGCGACGGTTGTGCAAGAGAGCAGCGGCCACCCGGTCATCACCAAGCACCCGTGTGCCAAGCCCTGACTCGTGGAGGACGGACACTCTTGTCCGTCGGCTTTTGACGGTGATTCTGCGAATTCAGTTTCAAAACCAAAATCAAAAGCGACGGACAACAGTGTCCGTCTTACATTCGATCAAGAGTGCGGTTGCGCCTCTACAGCGGCGTTTTTCGCAGGCGCAGTGCGTTGGTGATGACCGAGACGGAGCTGAAGCTCATGGCGGCGGCGGCGAGAATCGGGCTGAGCAACCAGCCGAAGAATGGATACAGGACTCCGGCGGCGATGGGCACTCCGACGGCATTGTAGACGAAAGCGAAGAAGAGATTTTGCCGAATGTTGCGCATGGTGGCCCGGCTCAATTTGCGGGCGCGCAGAATTCCGGTGAGATCGCCCTTCACCAGCGTGACCCCGCCGCTTTCCATGGCGACGTCGGTGCCGGTGCCCATGGCGATGCCGACGTCGGCTTGCGCGAGCGCGGGAGCGTCATTGATGCCATCGCCGGCCATAGCGACGACTCTTCCCTGCTGCTGGAGTTTGCGAACTACTTCTAACTTTCCTTCGGGTAAAACTTCGGCTTCGAATTCGTCGATGCCCACCTTCTTGGCGATTGCCGCTGCTACCACGCGGTTGTCTCCGGTGAGCATCACAACGCGGATACCCTGAGCTTTCAGACCGCGAAGAGCCTCGGGCGACGAAGGCTTGATTGGATCTGCCACGGCCACATTGCCCACGTACTTTCCGTCAACGGCAACGCAAAAAACCGTGCCATCAATCGGTGTGACCGCTGAAATGGCGGGCTGCTGCAATGCTCCTACCTGCGCCATCAGGGCGAGGCTGCCGACTGCTACTTTTCTTCCCGCGACGATGCCAACGATGCCCTTACCGGTTACGGAATGGAACTCTTCGGGATTTGAAAGTTGCAGGCCGCGTTTTGCGGCAGCGTCCACGACCACTGACGCCAAGGGATGTTCGCTGGCGCGCTCGAGGCTAGCGGCGAGGCGTAGCAGTTCAGGCTCGTCTGCGAGCGTTTGCGAGTAACTCACAAGCGTCGGCTTGCCTTCGGTGAGCGTACCGGTTTTGTCGACGACGAGCGTATCGACTTTTTCCAACATCTCCAGAGCCTCGGCATTCTTGATCAGCACGCCGGCGCGGGCGCCGCGGCCTACGCCAACCATGATCGCCATGGGAGTGGCCAATCCCAGGGCGCAGGGACACGCGATGATGAGCACGGCCACCGCGTTCACCAGCGCGTGCGCGAGGCGCGGTTGCGGGCCGAGCAGAAACCATACCGCGAACGTGGCAGCTGCGATGGCCACGACTGCGGGGACGAACCATGCCGCGACGCGATCGGCGAGCCTCTGGATGGGGGCGCGGCTGCGTTGTGCCTGGCTGACCATTTGCACGATGCGTGCCAGCAGCGTTTCGGAGCCGACGCGCTGGGCCCGCATCACGAACGAACCGGTGCCGTTGATGGTGGCTCCGACCACTTTGCTGGCAGCGGTTTTTTCCACGGGTATGGATTCGCCGGTGACCATGGACTCGTCCACGGAACTGCTGCCTTCGAGCACGACGCCATCCACGGGAATTTTTTCGCCGGGACGGACGCGCAGGCGGTCTCCGGGTTGCACTTGTTCGAGGGGAATGTCTTTTTCTTCCTCCGTAACCTCGCCACCTTTAACCTCGCCAGCTGTTGACTTGCTAGTGGCGACAAGCAGACGCGCGGTCTTGGGACTAAGATCGAGCAGGGCGCGAATGGCGGCATTGGTGCGGCTGCGGGCGCGAAGCTCCATGACTTGTCCGAGCAACACGAGCGTGGTAATCGCGGCGGCTGCCTCGAAATAAACGTCGGGATAGCCCGCCATGCCGCGCAGTGACGCGGGAAAAAATTGCGGAGCGAGGGTCGCGACTACGCTGTAGACGTAAGCGACGCCGGTGCCCAGGCCGATCAGCGTGAACATGTTGGGACTGCGGTTGACCAGCGAAGTCCAGAAGCGCTGAAAGAAAGGTAGGCCGCCCCAGAGCACAACGGGAGTGGCCAGCGCCAACTCCAGCGCGGGCAGAGATGCGCCGGAGAAAATTTCCGGCAAGCGCATTTTCCAGAACATTCCCGCCATTGCGATCGCGAACAGTGGAGCGGTGAGCACGGCGCTCACCCAGAGTCTTCGCGTCATGTCACGCAGTTCCGGATTCTCTTCTGTGGTCGCGGTGACGGTGCGCGGCTCGAGAGCCATTCCGCAGATGGGGCAGGAGCCCGGTTCAGATCGCACGATTTGCGGATGCATGGGGCAGACATACTCGGGTTTCGCCGGCAGCGGGAATTCCGGTTCCAGCGCCATGCCGCAGGAAGGGCATGCTCCCGGCTGGTTCTGGCGGACTTCGGGACACATGGGGCAGACGTAGGCTGCCGCGGCTGAGGACGGTGCTGGTTTTGGCGGTGACTGCATCTGCGTCAGCGCAGAGTGGGGCGGCGCGGCTTGAGCAGCGGACGGCATCCCGAGCATGACCAGTTCAGATTTCCGAGCTGCCGGCTGGCTTAGATATTCTGCGGGATTGGATTTGAATTTTTCCGTGCAGGCTGCACTGCAGAAATAGAATTTCTTGCCGCCGTGCGCATGCGTATTTTTCGCCGTCGCGGGATTCACGTTCATGCCGCAGACTGGATCTGTTTCCTGGACTGGGCCGGGGCCGGGAGTGGTGGGGTTGGGTGCAGTCATCTCTATGCTGTTATCGGCTTGCTGAATGGGGCTTCGGGCTGCGGGTATCGGGCTTCAGCAAAAGTGAAACGCACAACCGAAACCATCAAACAGCCGACTTCGCCGTGCTCGGCGCGGTCGAGGAAAAAACCCGAAATCCGCTCGCCGAGGACTAAAGCCCGCACTTTGTGCGTCTACTTTTGATTGCCAATCCTCTATATTAGATTCAGGCCATTGGGTTCTGTTCGAGTCATTCGAACTTGCTCTGGCCGAAGCCCGACGCCCGAAAACAGAAGCCGAAGCCGATTCTAGTAGCTAAACTTCATCATAATGAAAGGTTCCAGCAATGACATACTTGGACGCGGTGTTCGCCTACGGCACAAACCCTGGCGAAAGCGAATTGCGAGCCATTGACGGGATGCGCGAGGTCTATGGAGTGTTGCAGGTTTTGTTCAACGAGAAGGATCGCACGGTACGGGTGAAGTTCGATGCCTCGCGGCTGAAAACGGAGGGCGTCGCTCGCCTGTTGCGCCAAGCTGGGATCGATGTGGGCGAACCGCTGGCCCTGGCTTAAAGAGTGGGGAAGGCTGCTGGATGGAGACTGTAAATTGACGGTCTGGCAAAGCCGGGGAGGGCTGTGCGGTGGAGTGCAATCGGGGCGCCCAAGAAAACCTCTGGCCGAAGTTATTCTCCGGAGCGCCCCGTTGCGCGCCACTTCGTCTGGGCAATGTATAAGCATCTGGCGTGCCGTCCGCAAATCATTCAAAACACAGGCCGTGTGGACTTTTGACTCTGTAGGAATTGCCTACAGGGGGAAAGAATTACTTCGACCGCGGAAGCAGGATCGGCGTGAAGCGTCTGGGGGAGCAACCACCGCAGGCGAAGTTGGGGAACGCCATTTTCAGCGACAAGACCGGCAAGAATGTTCCGCTTCGGCTTCGTTAGCAATCTCGTTGTTCGAAAGGCGAGACGGGTGTATGGTTCTGTCGTTTTTGGCCCTGTTGTGGGTGGGGGACCATGAAAACGACTTTGTTTTGTCTGTCTCTTTTTCTCGCGCTGGCGGCAGCTCCAGCGTTCTGCAACTCCGTCACTTTATTTGCTCCCGGACCGGTCGGCAGCGCAGGTTTAGCCAGCAACTGGGGGAACCTATCGACTTGTTCCTGCTTTGGTGGTTATTGGCAACGCAGCGCCGTAAACGGCAAGTACTACGGAGACTTGATCAGCGAGGGCGAATTCCAGTTGCTGGGTAGCGAAGGTGGAGGGCACTTCGCGAGTGGGAACTTTTCTGCTTTTTACGTGGGCATTGGCACGGTCGAGGGCACTCTGTCGAATGTCTATTTCAACTCCAGCACGGATGTGGTTACGGCTACATTTAGCGGTGACGTGCTTTACGTATATGGTTCGTCAACCAGCTTCTCGGGCACGTTCGTGGCAGACCTGAATCCCAACGGCACTCTGGGTGAGATGCACGTCTCTACGCAAAATGGTCCTAACTAAACTTCGCGACTCCCGAGCCAGCAACACTCACAATGGTGGGAACCGGTTTGTGCGGACTCATCGGTGTACTGCGTCGAAAACTCCAAAAGGGTTGAGGAAGTAGCGTCTCTTCCACGATGAGATATTATTTCCGGAAATACGCGGTTTGAGGCGCGTGACAGCACCACCATGCGTAGTCGAATTGGAGAACGACATTTCCAGCGCAAGAAAGTTCCGCTATAATCGAAACGGAGTTTTTCCCGCCACGCAAGATCCGCGCCCTTAGCTCAGTTGGATAGAGCGTCTGGCTACGAACCAGAAGGTCGGGAGTTCGAATCTCTCAGGGCGCACCACTTTCCTAGCTTTTCGTTCTCGCCGTGCTACCAGTTTGCTACCAGCCAGGGCGTAGATGGCTCCGCTGCTACCCGTCCGGAGAACCTGGGGCCTGGGAACCAGTTCCCGTCGTCGGACGCTATCGACCGTGATGAATAATTACGTTCACGGTTACCCATAGCGTGGCCGGCTGGACTGAGGGTAAAGGCCTTGCTGGCGGGATATTCCTAGGCTACGCCTTGATCCAGGCCTTCCAACTCGTAGCGCTCGACGACAGCGAAGCGGTCGGGGGCTCCCACTTTTCGCAGCATGCGATGAACATGGTTTTTCACCGTCTGTTCTGACAGGTTCAACCGCGCTGCGATCTCCTTGTTGGTGAGTCGGTCCCGCAGCAGCGCCATCAGTTCGTGCTCTCGCCGGCTCAAGGTTCGGCAGGCTTCTCCAGGGGATTTGCGATGCTGCGCCACATAACGGAACAAAGCCATGGAGAGAGCCGGGGGGCACACTGCCGCTCCCTCGGCAACCGCACTGATCGTGGCCCCCACTTCGACGGCGGAAGCATCCTTTAAGACGTACCCGACCACCCCTGCGCGGACTGCCCGCAAGAATGTGCTCTGATCCAGTTCCATGTCCACCATCACGACCCGGACACCTGGAATCGCGGCGTGGAGAGCGGACACGAGTCTGGCCTCGGAAAAAACCAGATCAATGGAATCCAGGAGAACAATGCTGGGGACGGCGGCGATTATTCTTTCCTGCGTGGACGGCGAGTGGGCAGCAGCCCCAACCACGCGGATGTCACTTTTCTTGGCTAAGATCCGTATGAGCGCTTCGCGCAGCAGGCGATTTTCAGCCAGGAGGAAAACTCGAGCGATTCGTTTCGGCTCCATCTAAGACCCCGTCGGAAAATGTGATGGCGCGTGAATTTAAAGGACGTGGGTGGTGCCCCCTGTCACTCCCCCTGCCCATATCGCCCGCCGTCGAGGCGGCGGGCCCAGTTTTTCTTCTAGTTTTGGATGTACCTCTCTAAATTCCCGGTGCCCGCATTCTAGGCCCCTGATTGGAAAACGCATCCGTAATTTTTTGGATCGCCAACATTTGTTTCAGCTCGTCGACGCCTTCCCGACGGTTTCATTGTTCAACCCAGAGCTTAAAAAAAAGTTGCGCAATGACTCGACAAGGTTGCCAAAAGGATAGATGTCTCCGGCAGCGAGCTAGGTTCTGCACTACGTCCTGCAAAAGACGACAATGCTACACGATTTGGTGTGCTGTTTCAAAACTATGCGCGGATATTTTTCACACCAGGCATGATTCCTGGAGGGTCGGGGGCGAGGAATGTTCAATTCAGTACCGGGCCACGTTGGTACCCGGTAGGTACTGTGGCTTGTTGGTACGGGAGTGTTGGCGGTCGTAGATCACTTTTGAACCTTGCAGCGCGGTGACATTCCGACGATATTCTTGCCGTGGCATTAGCCTCGGAGAATTTATGTGAAACGAGTCCGCGTGCTGGTTGCAAATCGACCTCGCCTGATCCGGGAACTCGTGATGGCTACCATTTCCGACCAACCTGACATTGAAATTGTTGGCGAGGTGGCGGACGAGGACCAGCTCGTCGAGGTGGTGGAACAGGTTCAGCCTGACGTGTTGATCCTGGCTATGGATGACCCGGAGAAGCGCGTGGGGCAGTGCGGGTTTCTACTGGGAAGGTACCCCCAGATGAAGATTCTGGCACTCGCGCCTGAGCAAAACCGTGGAACCTATTACTGGGCATCCATCGACATTCGAACCAAACCAGTAGAGAGCTCCGAAGCAGGCATCTTGAACGCGGTTCGCGAGCGCCCGTTGCTGGTGGGAGCCGTGCAAAATTGAGACTGGCGCCAGCGATAGCTCCATGGGGAGTGAGAACGCAAGGGTCGGGGACGTGCGACGTTCTGTTGGAATTGACGCCTTGCCAGGAAGCTGAGTGACAAGTTCTGGTGCCTGCGGGTTGCGGCCTTTGGCCGAATGATATTGATAATAAAAGACTTAACTCACAATTCCACTGTAAGTGAGGGGGCGAAGCTGTATCTGGCAACGCGATGGAAGCTCAACTAACAACCGCGCGTACGATCCCGTGGGCAGAGCATGGGGAGACAGTTGATCAAGGCAGCTGGTATGCCCTGTATACCTGTCCCCGCCACGAAAAGCGCGTGGTTCAGCAGATTGAGCAGCACCGCATCTCGTGCTTCCTGCCGCTTTACCGGTCGGTACGGCGTTGGAAAGACCGTCGGAAAGAGCTGGAACTGGCGTTGTTTCCAGGTTATGTCTTCGTGCGCATTTCCCTCGAGGACCGTTTGCGGGTTTTGCAACTGGCGAGCGTGGTGCGATTTGTGAGCTTTAATGGTCGTCCGCTGCCGTTGCCGCAGGGCGAGATGGATGCCCTCATGAATGGGTTGCGAAGCGGAGTCCGGGCCGAGCCGCACCCCTATCTGACGGCCGGGCGTCGCGTGAGCGTGAAGCACGGTCCTCTGGCGGGATCAAAAGGCATCATGGTCCGCAGAAAAGATAAATTTCGGGTCGTCCTTTCTCTGGAACTGATCATGCGATCGGTGGCCGTGGAAGTCGATGAGGCGGATCTCGATCTTTGCTGAACCGCGGTGGGTCGTTCCCGGCTTCCGCTAAGTGCGACCCCTCCGGTCTCTCCAAGCTTAAGATCCAGCCATCCTGCCGAGTAGAGGTGTTATGAGTAGAAAATCTTCCCGCACGTTTCGTTATCGCGCACTGTTCCTGCTTTGCACGGGATTGGGTTGTTCCACGACCGTCTGGAGTCATCAATCGCCGTCTTACGGGCAGAGCACGGCAATTGATCAGGCCGACTCCCGGGCGGAGCAAGAAGCCGAGCAGATGGTTTCGCTCTCTGCAGACAAGATTACCCAGATTCTGCAAAACGAAGCGGGGCTGCTGCTGCAGGTGAAGAAAGCCATTGTGCGCAAGGCATTTGAACAGGGCCGGGTTCTTGATCCGAACGATCTCACCGACGATGCCCTCTTCCGTTTGATCAGGGAGGATCAAAGTGTTCGGGTGATCGCGACACGAGAAATCGAAGATCGCTCTTACATCAAAGCCATGCCAACGCGCGAGGAGTTGGCAAGAAACATGCCATGCCGTGATCCGCTTGCGGGAAAGGACGTGAAGCCCGATCCACTGGACGCGAACGGAATTCACTCGCAGGAGCAGCTCTATTGGGCAAAGCACGATAGCGATCTGGATTGCTACCTTACTCAATACCTTCCCGGCGGTACGGCGCTATCTCTGTACCAGCAGCCAGAGATGGTAGCCTCTCCGCAATCAGCCCCATCCTCCCAGTCTCCTCTACAGCGGAATCAACAAACGCCGAATTCGCCTCTCCTGTCTGCACCCCCTTCGCTCGATTTTCGGCGCCAGATGGAATTAGCGGGGAGGCGACCGGAAGACTATTTTGGCACTGACAGTGATGAGCTTGAGATGGCGACTGTTCAGCCCATTCAAATTCCAGGGTTTCAGACCGCCAGCCAAACCGACTTTTCCTCGGGTACGAAGAAAGGCATGTTTGGGGGAGGATCAAGTGTTTCAGGGCCGCCAGCGGGCGCGCTGCTAGGCTCTCTGGGGCAGCCGAACACTGCCGGTGAGTTAGGACCGCAGCAAGCGCGCTTTCAGAGTTCGATGGGCCTTGATGCTTTGCCCTACGCCTCGCTGAAGTCGGCTCGCCAACCAAGGCTGCGTCATCGCCCCAATCCCTATGCTGACATTCCTTCGCTCTATGACCTTTACGCGCAGTATTCAAGACAGTCTTCAAGGTTAGAGCGTTTCGGAGCGGACGTCTTCCGAAATGGCACGGGGAATCTCGGAGAACTTCCGATGGATCTGCCGGCAGGACCTGACTACGTGATCGGTCCGGGAGACGGCTTGACCATTAATCTTTCGGGAGGGGTCTCGCAGCGGTTGCAGCGAGTGGTTGATCGTGAAGGACGTGTCACGTTGCCGGAAGTTGGAGCGGTCGAAGTCTCGGGACGGAACCTGGGGGACGTTCAACATATAGTTCGCGCGATATTGCGCAGCCAGTTCCGTGATGCGGAAGCCGATGTCTCGCTCTCCCGCATTCGCACGGTTCGCGTCTATGTGGTGGGAGACGTGGAGCGGCCCGGCGCCTACGACGTGAGTTCGTTGTCTACGCCTTTGAATGCCCTGTACAACGCGGGCGGACCGACGTCCGGCGGCTCGTTACGTCTGCTCGAGCATTATCGCGGCAAAGAACTTCTTGAGAAGGTCGATGTCTACGACCTGTTGCTGCACGGCATCAATGGCAATATGCAGAGACTGGAGGCCGGGGACACCATCCAGATACCGCCTCTGAGCGGCGTCGTGACCATTGAGGGCATGGTGCGGCGTCCCGCTATTTACGAATTGAATGGGGAAAAGAGTTTGGCGGAGGTGCTGCAACTGGCCGGAGGAGTGCTACCCACCGGCACTTTGCGCCACGTCGACGTGGAACGAGTGGAAAGCCATGAGAGCCGCACCATGCTGCGCCTTGATATTCCCGAGACCAATAATCAAGCGCAGGTTACGGAAGCGCTGGAAGATTTTACGGTGCAGGACGGAGACAAGATCAAGATCACTCCCATTCTTCCCTACGCGAGCAAGACCGTGTACCTGGACGGGTACGTCTCGCGGCCGGGCAAGTTCGCCTACAGCGACGGCATGAAAGTGACAGATCTTATCAAGTCGTACAAGGACCTTTTGCCGGAACCCTCCACAACTCACGCTGAGATTATCCGCCTGGCGGAGCCTGACTACACTCCGGTTGTGCTGGCTTTCAACCTGGGAGACGCGCTTGCGGGAAAAGATCAGGATCTGGTTCTCAAGCCGTTTGACACGATTCGCGTGTTCAGCAAATACGACTTCGAAGATCCGCCGATTATTACGATCAGCGGAGAAGTGCGCGATCCCGGTGATCACTTGACTAACGGAACGCCGCATCTGCGGGATGCTATCTATCTGGCCGGAGGAACCACTCGCGATGCTCTCCTCGACGATGCCCAGATCTACCGCAAGACGAACGATGGCAAGCTTCAGGTAATCAGCGTAAACCTGGCGAGGGCACTGGCGGGCGACGAGAAGGCCGACGTCGTCCTCGAACCTAAGGATCGCATCTTTATTCATCGGGATCTCAATAAGCTTGACCCTCCGATGGTATCGGTTGAAGGTGAAGTGGCCCGTCCCGGAAAATATCCTCTGGGCGAAGATATGACGGCAGCGGAGTTAGTGCGGCTCGCGGGCGGATTCAAACGCGGCGCATTTACCGAGCAAGCTGATCTGACGCGCTACGAAGTGGAGCAGGGGACCAAGGTTGTGGGCGACCACGTTACGGTGCCGATCGCGAAAGCAATGCTTGGAGAGCCAGATACCGACGTCCGGTTACGAGACGGGGACGTGCTCACGGTTAGCCAGATCTCAAATTGGCAGGATTTGGCAGCCACGATCCAAGTCAAAGGTGAGGTCGTGCATCCGGGCGGATACGGGATTCAGCCCGGTGAGCACCTAAGTTCGATCATCGCTCGTGCGGGAGGGTTTCTTCCCGGAGCGTATCCCTACGGAGCAATTTTTGAGCGAGTTGAATTGAGGGAGATCGAGCAGAGAAACCGGGCTGACTTGATTGAGCGCATTAAAGCAGAAGCCAAAGACATAAAGCTTGTTCCCGACATGGATCAGGATGATCAAGCGCAGGCCAAGGCCACGGTTCTTCAATACAAAAAGACGATCGATAATCTTGAGAGCACACCACCGGCTGGCCGGTTAGTGATCCATATATCAGGCGACGTCAAGCGCTGGGCAAACACGTCGGCCGATGTTCAGGTAAGAGCGGGAGACACGATCTACATTCCCAAGCGACCCGGCATGATCGTGGTGGATGGCTCCGTTTATAACCCCACAGGAATCACATACAAACCTGGCAAAGATGCCGGCTGGTACTTGAAACAGGCAGGCGGTCCAACCGAGATGGCGAATCGAAAAGGTGAATACGTGATACGAGCCGATGGCTCCATCTTCGGCGGGCCTGGCAACATGTTCGGCGGCGGGGTGGAAAGTGCGGAGCTACGTCCGGGCGATATTGTGATTGTCCCTGAAAGGATCTACTCGTTCAGTACCAAGTTCAAATCCACTCTCTCGATCGCTCAGATCGCCTCATCTGTTGGTACGGCGATCGCTTTTGCCGCTTACTACGCGACTCACTGATTATTGCTGGCTGATCGTTTGATTTCACCGGCCGCAACTGGGGCGGCCGTCTATGAGGCCTGACTTCTGATTTGGTTTGAATCCTGATGAGGGGTGCTGGGAAATGGTGGTTGCTGGTAATTCTATTGCTCATCGTGCGGTACGGTAGCAGCCAGACGAGCGCGAGCCCCTCGGTGCGGGAGCCGGTTGCGGGAGAGCAGGAACCGACGCCAGCACCCCCCACAGATCAGGGCTCGCCGCCGAAGCCAGAGTCCAGGGATCGGCTGGAGCCGGGCGCTGATCCTGAGAACCGATTGCTTTCGCCATTTCTGAAGCATCTGGTTGGAGATCAAAAGCAATTTTGGACAAGCCCGGCGCACTTCCAAACCAAGGATCTCAAGTGGATCCTGCCGGGTGTGGCCGTCACCGCGGCTTTCGTCGCAACCGATAGCTGGTGGTCGAAGCAGGTTCCAATCAATCACGTGGCAACGAGCAAGAAGTTTTCCGACTATGGAACATATTCGTTCATCGGTCTCGGTGGCGCTGCATTTCTCCTCGGTCAAATGAAGCATGATGACCACCTGTCGGAAGCGGGACTGCTGGCTGGAGAAGCTGCCATCAACAGCACGGCTGTGGCCTATGCATTTAAGGAAATTACGCAGAGGCAACGGCCCTACCAGGGCAACGAACATGGCGACTTTTTCGGCGGGGGAAGTTCATTTCCTTCCGAGCACTCCGCGATTGCCTGGTCCATAGCCAGTGTCTGGGCACATGAGTACCCGGGCTGGTTCAGTCAATTTGCCGCTTATAGTTTGGCTTCAGCCGTGACCGTGACTCGAGTGACAGGAAAGCAACATTTCCCTTCTGACGCTCTGATCGGAAGCGCTTTGGGGTGGTATTTTGGAAGGCAGGTTTATCGAGCGCATCACGATCCAGAACTCGGCGGCTCCGGCTGGGGCAGCACGTTCGAGGAGAAGACGGGGGAGAAAGGACGCAACCCAAACTACATGGCTTCTCCTTATGTCCCCTTGGATAGTTGGATTTATCCCGCGTTGGAACGTCTTATAGCTTTGGGTTACATCCAATCTGACGTCTTAGGAATGCGGCCGTGGACTCGAATGGCATGCGCTCGTCTGCTCGACGATGCAGGGGACAACTCTTCCGATAGTGGAATCGAAGACGGTGAGGCGGGGCGCACCTATGCAGCCCTGACCGGTGAATTCAAGACGGAAATTGCCCGGTTAGACGGCGCCGCAAATGTCGGCGGGCGTGTGCAGACCGTTTACACCCGGATGATGGGAATTGCAGGCACGCCGGTTCGAGATGGCTACCACTTCGGGCAAACCATCATCAATGATTACGGCCGGCCCTACTGGACTGGCTTCAATAACATTACTGGATTGTCTGCCGACGCCGAGGCCGGTCCTGTAGCAATTTATTTTCGTGGAGAGTATCAACACGCGCCGGCGATGCCCTCGGAATCGACGCAGACGCTGGCGGCAACTGCGGCGGCAGATTTCACTCCGCCACTGGCCGACGGCATGGGCAAGGTGAGCCAAGTCGATCTGCTCGATAGCATGGCGTCGGTGAACATAAACAATGTCGAGGTTTCTTTTGGGGTCCAGAGTGTGTGGCTGGGCCCGGGAGAATCGGGTTCACTGTTACTGAGCAACAATGCCGCACCGTTCCCGATGTTGAAGATTGACGATGTTGCGCCGCACAGGATTCCGGGGGTTTCACGAATACTCGGGCCCTTCCGTACGGAATTTTTTGTCGGACAGCTTTCTGGGCAGCATTGGGAAGAATGTACCGTGTCCTCATGCCAATCGTATCCCGGGTATCCCGGTGTGGTTGGGCCAAATATTTCACCACAGCCGTTTTTTCATGGGGAAAAGATAAGTTTTCAACCCACGCGCAATTTTGAATTTGGAATGGGAGTCACGGCAATGTTCGGCGGCCCGGGATTACCGGTTACGTTCGGCAATTTTTTTCGCACTTACTATGTTCACACACAGACTCTGGTAAACAATCCTGGCAAACGGGTCTCGTCCGCTGACTTTTCTTATCGGATTCCGGGTCTGAGGGATTGGCTAACCTTCTACTTGGACTCTATGGTCTGGGACGAAATCTCGCCGATCGGTTCGACTCGTGCGGCGGTGAACCCGGGCATCTACATGCCTCGAATACCGAAAGTACCCAAGCTGGAGTTGCGCGCCGAGGGGTTCAACATATCGCGGGCTGAAGAGTTTCCACCGGGATTCGTTTATTTCAATGCCGATCGCTATCGCTCTGGCTACATCAATAACGGCAACTTGTTGGGTAGCTGGATCGGGCGGGCCGGGCGAGGTGGCCAGGGCTGGTTGACTTACTGGTTCTCGCCGCGGAATAAGTTGCAGTTGGGTTATCGCCTGCAAACCGTGTCACCCAATTTCATTGAAGGCGGTCGGCTGGCCGACTATTCAGCAAGAAGCGAACTCATGATTGGGCATAATGTTTCTGTCTCCGGATTGCTGCAGTATGAGCAGTGGAGCTTCCCTGCCCTGGCTCCCACACCGCAGTCCAACGTGACTGGATCGATCCAAATGACGTTCTACCCGAATTTCCATTTGCAGAAGTAACAAACATGGCATCCTCGATCGGTCTAAAGAAATCTTCGAAAACGAAAGCCGGTCTCGCTTCGGATCTTGCGCTGGTTAGGCCGGTTGCCCGTGACACCTCGGCCGCGCGCTTCCAAAGTCACCTGACAAAACTGGAGGCTGTGGCCGATCTCGCGACGGTGATTGCTGCCGTCATGTCAGGGTATGCCGTGTACCATCTCCTCGGATTAGGCAAGCAAGTTCACTATCCGCGTTCCGTCGTTCTCGGCGTCTCTGCCACTTTTGCTGTGGTAATCGTCCTGATGCTGGACCGCGCAGGAGCCTACTCTCGCGGAACCAGCTTGCTGCGGGTGCGCGAAACCGAATACGTGCTGCGTGTGTCCGTGCAGGCTTTGGGTTTTATTCTTGGGGTCAGTTTCTTCACCAGTTTCCTTTTTTCCCGATGGCTGGTGGTAATAGCGTTGGGCTTTGTGCCTCTGTTCCTGTTTGTTCAAAAACATCTCGTTTACGTTCTGGTGCAACAACTGCACGCAAAGGGTTATGGCATCGAGCGGGTTCTGATCTACGGTTCTGGATCGACCGGGCGACGTGTTTACTCGGTTTTGCGGCGTTCTCCAAAGCTCGGATTGGAGCCCGTGGCGTTTGTGGACGACAGCCCGGCGAAGGTCGGCAGTGCCATTTTTGAATTTGGCTATGAGAATCGACGTTCAGCACCGGTACTACGGGGTCCATTGAGTCGGCGTCTGGTGTCGGAGTGCGCCGCCGACCTGGTCGTGATAGCCATCCCCTGCCTTCAACACGATAAGTTCGAGCGCGCAATCGAGGAAGTACTGGCGGCAAATGCGCGAGTGTCCTTCGTGCCCACGACCCTGCTTCACTCAGACTCTTCGGTTGAATTTCAGGATATTGACGGCGTTCTGCTGGCTTCCTTCAGTCCGAACGTCAGACGCTCTACCTACGAGTTCGCCAAGCGGATTGTCGACTTCGTCGGTGCGGCGGCCCTGTTGGTCGTCAGTTCGCCGCTCTTTCTGCTCCTCTCCATTCTTATCAAACTCGATTCCAAGGGGCCGGCGCTATTTAAGCAGGAACGCGTTGGTCTGAACGGGCGACGGTTCCAAATGTTCAAGTTCCGTACCATGTACACCGACGCTCCCGTGTACGCTCATTCTCCGAAACAATCAGACGATCTCCGCATTACGCGGCTGGGCCGCTTCCTGCGGCGCACCAGCCTGGATGAGCTTCCGCAACTACTGAACGTAGCGCTGGGTGACATGTCTCTGGTTGGACCTCGTCCGGAGATGCCTTTCATTGTGGAGACTTATACTGAGCGCCATTCTCAGCGTCTGCAGGTACAGCCAGGCATCACCGGGCTCTGGCAACTCAGCGGTGACCGCAACTACCTGATTCACGAGAACATCGAATACGATCTCTACTATATTAAGCACCGGAATTTCTTCATGGATCTGGCGATACTCTTGCACACCACAATATTTGCGATGCGGGGCATTTGAGCACGGTTTCGAGGTTGATGTTGATTAACATTTCATGCAAGGAGCGCGAGAAGCGACAGTGGAGAGCCTGAGACAAGACGCAGTGATCCACGAGATCGACCCGGTTACCGAGATTGAGTTTCCTTCTTCTCCGGCGGGTGTCGAGCGGGCACAGGATCAACCTGATCGCGACACTTTGTTTGTCCTGCACTTATTGTGGGAAAAACGGCGGATGCTATACCGCGTCGCCGCATGGGCGCTGGTCCTCAGCACCATTACCCTCTTCCTCATCCCGAACCAATATGAGTCCTCGATTAGGATCATGCCACCTGACCCCATGAGCGGCAGCGGAACTATGCTCGCCGCATTGGCCTCCAAGGCGACCCCGGAGTTAGCCGCCCTGGCTGGAAGTTTGCTCGGGACGAAGAGTTCGAGTGCTCTCTATGTCGATCTTTTCCGCAGCCGGAGCGTGCAGGATCGTGTAATTGACCGGTTGAATCTCCAAAAGGTCTATTGGTCTCGCTATAAGGAGGATGCGCGCAAGAAACTAGACGGCCGCACCGCGGTGAGTGAGGACCGCAAGAGTGGTCTGATTTCGCTGACCGTGACCGACAAGAATCCGCAGCGCGCGCACGACATTGCGCAGGCGTACCTCGAGGAGTTGAACCGTCTGTTGGCTCAGGTCAGCACCTCCTCGGCCCGTCGCGAACGTGTCTTCATCGAGCAGCGTCTGATCTCGGTCAAAAGTGACCTTGAGGACGCCGAGAAGCAGTTCAGCGCCTTTGCCAGCAAGAACACTACTCTCGACATCAAGGAACAAACGAAAGCCATGGTGGAGTCTGCGGCGATGCTACAAGGTGAACTCATCGCTTCGCAGTCGGAGCTGCAGAGTTTGGAGCAGATCTACACCGGCAACAACGTTCGAGTCCGGTCGCTGCAGGCCAGAGTCGACGAACTCAAGCGCCAAGCGCAAAACATGCAGGGGACCGATGCCTCTCTACTGCCAGATGCTCCGCCGACCGACCAGATGTATCCTCCGATTCGCAGGCTGCCCCTGCTCGGCGTGGAGTGGGCCGACCTTTACCGTCGCCTGAAAATTCAGGAGACGGTCTTCGAGTTGCTGACCCAGCAGTACGAACTGGCGCGAATCCAGGAAGCCAAAGAAATTCCGAGCATCAATGTCGTCGACCCTGCCAACCTGCCAGAGAAAAAGTCGTTCCCGCCCCGGCTTGTCCTAATTTTGGCATTGACACTTCTGTCGGTTGTCGGCGCGGCAGTGTGGATAGTCGCATCCGAACGCTGGGAGCGCCTAGACCCGCAGGACCCTGGCAAGATGCTGGCGGAGAGCGTGTGGCGCGAAGGGTCGGACCGCGTACGCGCATGGCTCGCATGGGCATTCGTTCGATTGAGACTATCCCGCTCGTCAACTCGAAATGGACGGCACTCGCCGGAATGATCGTCGCGATGATTGGGTTCAAGCGTGCCTGAGACAATCGAAATCGCCACTCCCGTCGATCCGAAGTGCTCAAGCTATTCTTCGGGAACGCGATGGCTTCCGCCAGTGTTCTCAGCGGCCAGGACGGGAGGCCTGGCGGTTCTTGGGCAAGGCCTGTTCGCTGGTTCGCAATTCGTGATGAATATGCTGCTGGCGCGCTGGCTCTCGCTGGAGCAGTACGGCGCCTTTGCCGTGGCCTATTCGGGCTTTCTGCTGTTCTTGATGCTTTATGGCGCTTGCGTGTATGAGCCTTTGATTGTTTTCGGCTCGGGCAGGCATGCCCAGCGCTTCCAGGAATATTTTGGACTGCTCGCCCGGGGCAACGTCCTTGTTCTCGCGGGCTTCAGTTGCTTGATGTTTGCATCGTCATTTTTGTTGGGCCGCTTTCTTCCCAGCGGAGTCGAAGCCGACTTTAAGGCGCTTTCACTGGCGGCGCCGTTCGTGCTGGTTACGTTGTTAGGACGCGGCGGATTTTATGCTCGAATGAAGCCTGGTGAAGCGGCATGGGGCGGCGCTGTCTATTTTGTGGTGCTGATCGCCGCGATCATCCTGCTTCGCTGGGACGACAGACTTTCGGGCGGCACCGCTTTTCTGAGCATGGGACTGGCGGGCCTGATATCGAATGCTTTCTTGCTCTACCGGCTCGGCTTCAGGTGGAGGACAGCCTCCGGGACTCTGCGAATGAAACACGTTTGGGGAGATCATTGGGGCTACGGTCGCTGGGCGTTAGCCTCTGCGCTGGTCGCATGGTTTCCACAGAACATCTATTACGCTCTGCTCCCCGCGAAAACTGGTTTGGAGGGAGCCGCCGCTTTGCGGGCTCTTACCAATTTGATTAATCCCGTGCTCCAGACCTTGAGCGCGCTGGCCGCCGTGCTCATACCAACGCTGGTTCGTCACTACCAGCAAGGGGGAATCATGAAGATGAGAAGCACGATGAGGACGCTGACTGTATTGCTGGTTCCCGGTTCAGTGGTCTATCTGCTCGTGTTCTGGCTGGGCCGCTCGCTTCTGTTCCAGTTGCTGTACGCCGGCAAGTATCAGGAGTACAAGACTTGGCCGCTGCTTTTCACCCTGCTTGTCCCGATAATGGTGACAGCAGCAATCATTGTTGGTTCAGCGCTACGAGCTCTGGAGAAACCGCAATGGATTCTCTGGTCTTACATGGCGTCGACTGTAAGCGTAATTGCGCTTGGCCTTCCACTAACTTTCCACAGCGGAGTGCTCGGAGCCACCGGCTCATTGTTCATGTCCAGTCTGGTTGCGGCGGTCACAATGGCCTGGTTCTTCCACCGCGCGACTCTGCGGGAAGGCAATCCCTCGAATGAACGGCTCGCCTGATTTCGGTCATCCGCAACCGAGCGGCTCGTTGGCGTTTTCTGTCCCGAGTTCAAGTTCGCGGGTGAGAAGTTCATGGCTCAACTGGCCTCTGGCGGCGATCTTGCTCGTGGGCACGGTCATCGCGATTGCTGACGGACTCACTCGTCCCCTGGTACTCGAGGAGGACTGGGAAAGTTCGGAAGCGATGACGTACGAGCCTTATCAAGCCGCTTTCGTGTTTGGCATCGCCATGATGCCGCTGATGTTGGCTTACCGAAAAAGTGCGCGCATCACGGGGAAGGAAGCCGTTCTTCTGTGGTTCGTGATGGGCACCACCGCTTACACGAAAGATTTTGCATACATGGGTGTGCCCGGTACTCCGATATTTGTTACGGACGTTGTCTTGGTTGGATTGTGCCTGGCTTTGTTAGGTTCTCTTCGAAGCGGCTTCAGGGCGTTGGGCCGAACGCCGAGGCTGGCAATAACCGGGCTGTTTGTAAGCGGGGCGATCTGCGCAGGCCGTGGGTTCCTTTCAGGCCAGGAAAAAGTCTTCGTTCTGCGCGATTCCGCGATCGTTGTGTACTCGATGTTCGTCGTGGTGAGTTTCCTCATCGTTTCGTCATGGGAGTCGGTCAAGAGAGTCTTCATTTTTCTCGCTCTAGGAGCAGTGTTCTCCAGCCTTAACGCTTTGGCGTGGTTCGCAGGAGAGCCCGGACAGCGCCGCTATCTACCGTACGGTGTCTACGTCCTGGCGGGGCTGGCCGGAGCGTTGGTCTTGACTACGAACCGCTCCCTCCGGCCTGTGCTCGGCTGGTTGCTGACCGGCCTTTTGGCGACGGGGGTGCTTTTAGCCAATGCCCGCACACTCTATGTCGCCTTGGCGCCGATACTGCTTATCATGGTTCTCGTTGGTCCGACGGGAAAGTTGCAGATCAGCAAGCGCGCGTTGCGGTTAACTGCGGGTATAACCGTGGCTTCTATCTTTCTCTTATGGGCTATCATGCAGACCAAAGCAGGAGCGGACTTGCTGGAGACAACCGCCACCGACCTGGTTTCCGGAACTCTAAACTATGAGGATGATCCCAATGCCAGCTTTCGCTTCCTTGCTTGGATGGAGGCCGGTCAGAGGTTCGTCCAGAATCCCATCCTTGGTGAAGGCTTTGGTGTTCCCTTCGCTTTTGACCTTGCATCCGAAGACGTGCGCCCCCATAATACTTTTCTTACCATCCTTTATAAAATGGGACTGCTCGGATTTGTGCCCGCAATGATCCTGTTGCTTGGCTTTCAATGGATGGGCTGGAGCACTCTCAGATCGTTCCATCAACAGCCGGGGGCTCTATTTCTTTATGTCTTGTTACTGGTTCAACTGGCGATGTGTTTTTTCGGCTGCCTCAATCTGCTCCTCGAAAGTCCCTTTCTCGGCTCTATCTTTTGGGTGATTTTGGGGGTGGGGATGCGGATGATAAACCTGTTGCGGCCGCCTGCAATCCCTGTGCTCATAAATTCATGTGCCATATAAGTCAAAACTTCCAAATGGGGGACTCCGTTTCATGCTCGATTGCAGAGGGGGCTTTGCATTCGCAACATTGATGATTGGCTGTTCGGCGATACTGGTGAGCTGCGGCGGCGGCAGTAGCCAGACTTTCATAACGCCGGCTTTGATAACGCCATCTTCGGTGTTCATCGTGGCCGGACAGACCGTACAATTCAGCGCGGTAGGGTACAGCGGCCAAAACGTTGTGTGGACCGTGAATGGGACGGCAGGAGGATCACCATCCGCAGGGACGATCACTTCCACGGGCGCTTATACCGCTCCAGGCACCGCGCCCGGCCAACCGGTGTCGATCAGCATACAAGGCCCGTCAGTCGCAGCAACCGTCAGTGTCTTCGACCCAAATCACTTTGGCCCAGGTTCGGTAGCTGCGACTCAAAATCCGCTCGTGGCTGCTTACTCGATTCCAGTTCCGCAAAACTTGTCATTCCACGTGCAGTTCGGTCTCGACACGAGCTATGGTCTTTCTACATCGGACATTCCAGCACCCGCTGGTGGAGGTGCCGCCACAGTCTTGGTGGCGGGAATGCGAGCGGGCACAACCTATCATATGCAGGCGGTGCTGGAGGTTAACGGTTCGCAGGTGCTGGACACGGATCACACGTTTACGACTGGGTCTATTCCCGCCGATCTGCTGCCCAATATGACCACCCAAACCACCGGAGTTGGCACGCCAAGTCCTGGTATAGAGTTGCTTTCACTTGACCCCGACGACGGCATAACTCCACTTTCCACTGTGGCGACCGACCTGGATGGCAACGTGATCTGGTATTACAGTCTCGAGTCGGCGTATTGGCCGTATCCCATCAAACTGCTCCCCAACGGGCACATGTTGCTAAATGCGTCGCCGGTCACGTCAGGGCCATCAGGGGGATCAGGGGGTGAAATCCGCGAGATAGATCTAGCTGGCAACATCCTCAACACGATTACTATTCCCCAGCTCAACGCCGGTCTGGCCGCGATTGGTTCCTTCCAGGCCGAAGCGTTCCATCACGATTTTGCAGCTTTACCGAATGGACATCTGATCCTGCTCGTTAACTATCCGGAGACGATCAACAATGTGGCTGGAATCCCAAACGGGACAGTAGTGCTGGGAGATGCTCTGGTCGATTGGGATCCGCAGCGGGGTCCGGTTTGGACCTGGTCGACGTTCGATCATCTCAACTTTTCACACGCCCCATACGGGCTTGCAGACTGGACCCACGCGAATGCGATCATCTACTCCCCGGATGATGAAGCCCTGATACTCTCCATGCGAAACCAGAATTGGATCGTCAAAATCAATTACCAAAATGGGGTAGGCGATGGCAGTATCCTGTGGACTTTCGGAGACGGAGGGAATATCACCCTGGCGGGTCAGGAGGCGCCCGTCGAATGGAACTATGGGCAACACTACCCAACCATTGTGAGCCCGAACAGCTCCGGCGTTATTGACCTCATGTTCTTTAATAACGGGAACAACCGCTTGATGAACAGTGACAACGTTATATGCAGCTCTCCTGGAGTTCCCGACTGTTACAGCAGCGTTCCTGTGTTCCAAATCAATGAACTCACGCAAACCGCCACGGTATCGTGGGAAGCCGACTTAGCGCCTTACTATTCCATCTGCTGCGGGGACGCATTGGCTCTGCCGAATGGCAATACCGAATTTGACATCGCCTACGACATTGTCGTGCTTCCGTCCAACTTCTCTCATATAGAGGAAATGACTCCAAGCCAGGAACTGGTTTGGAAGATGGACATCCAGGGACAGTTGGCATACCGCGGTTTTCGTATTCCCAGTTTGTATTCGGGCCAGGTTTGGCCAGTTGCGTTGCTGTCGAGCCCAAATCACAGTAAACCCCCAGCGGCGTCGCGGGCGACCACTAGCGCGCCTTCGAGAAAGAGTCTCGGGCAATTACCCTAGGGTCGTGTCGTGCGTGAAGGCTTTGCGGGCGGATTAGGCGATTCTCGGAACGCGGGCTTGATTTCAGGATCGGTCCTGGACCACTGCAATGTTTCCGCGTGCAGGTCAGCGACAAGTTGCACTTCCAGATTTGTTAATGTCGGCAACCAGGATTTGCAATCCAGCCCATAGTGGACAGAACGAAATGGATAATAACAACAAGAATGGATTCAAATTCGACCACCGCCTCCCACACGCCACAACCGTTGATTGGCCATGGCTTGTCGAGCATTATTGTGACAATAAGAAGGTGCTCGACCTGGGATGCGGTCACTCACCCGAGTTCGAGGAGGTGTGGAAGCACGGAAGACTGCTGCACAAGAAAATCCACGAGGTGAGCCGCGAAGTGCTTGGTCTTGATCTCGATGAGTCGGTGGTGGAACGGATGCGACAGCTGGGCTTCCATGTCGTCTGCGACGACGCGGAAAATCCGCAACACATGAATGGTGCGGGCACCTTTGACGCGATCGTGGCAGGTGACATCATTGAGCACTTGAACAATCCGGGCGCGATGCTGAAGGCCATGAAATCCCGACTTGCTCCCAAGGGAGTTTTCGTGATTTCCACCCCCAGCCCGTTTCGCTGGTATAACCCGTTTTTCGCTATGATTGGCCACGAGTTCAATCATCCTCACCACACGGCTTGGTTTTCGCCATTGACCCTCACAACTTTGGCAGAGCGGCACGGCTATCAGGTCGTTCGCTGGCATGTGATGGATAAAGTGACTGCTCCCATCGATCACGAAGATTCGATTGCGAAGGTGCTGGGAAAGATGGCATTCAAAACCACGGACTCACTATTGCGGCGGGTGATTTTCCGTCGAAATGAGTGGCTTTCCGACACCATCGTTGCGGTGCTAAGCCATGCTTGAGTCCGCAGCTCAAGATCACGACCGGCAGAACAAGGCGATGGGGCGAGGTCTGTCCACGTTGCAGAAGCTCGGTTGCTTGAGCCGATTATTGCCGACCAGACCCGCCGAAGTCTGGGAGCGGCTCACTACCATGGCCGAGGTTCGTGCCGAAACATATCGGCGGCGCGCACCCACGGTCGAGCCGGTTGAGTGGTCCAGAGTTGTATCGGACTTAAGCCAATTGTGCCTGGTCGACGTCAACGGCATCTTGCAGGAAACTGAATTGAAGGATGTTGAGGACGAGGTTTTGCTCCTGCAACAAGCACTGCCAAATAATGCGCCATTCGGTACCTTTCACAATGGTGACATCCAACTCGCCCGGCTCTGTTACGCGCTGGCTCGAATCATTCGGCCACTCGCGATTGTGGAGACGGGCGTCTGTTACGGAGTCACGTCCGCCTTTCTTCTGCAGGCGCTTCAGGTGAATGGCAGTGGAATCCTGCACAGCATCGATCTACCTCCATTAGGCAGAAACGCGGATCAGTTTGTGGGCAGCGTGGTCCCAGCCGCCCTGCGCCACAATTGGAAGTTGCACCGGGGGTCGAGCAGGTCCCTGTTGCCAAGCGTTTTGCGGAGTCTGCGCCACGTCGATCTTTTTGTACATGACAGTCTTCATACTTACCGAAACATGCGGCGTGAATTTGAGACGATTCAACCGTGTCTGAGCCCGACCGCGGCGGTCGTCGCAGATGACGTTGAAGGCAATGAAGCGTTCCGCCAGTGGTCGGGTCGGGCTGCTCCGCAGTACTCGGTCACTCTCCGTGAGCAATCAAAAAAGAGTCTCGTTGGGGTGGCGCTATTTCGCCGGTAATTCCCGTCCAACCACGACTGGATCAGCGATGATTCGTCGATGAAGATCCTGACGGTTCACAATGTTTACCAGCAACCGGGGGGAGAGGACGTCGTCTTTGAAGCCGAAGGCCGCTTGCTCTCCAGATACGGTCAGGATGTTGTTGCATTCAGAGAAGACAACGCCAGCATCCAGACCGAGTCAATATCGCAGTCGCTCCGCCTGGCAACTCGGACTATCTGGTCGCGAAGCTCGTATCACAAGCTTGCGGACGTAATCAGTCATTTTCGGCCTGATGTCGCACACTTTCATAATACGTTTCCTCTCATCTCGCCATCGGCTTACTACGCCTGCCGGCAGGCGGGCATTCCAGTCGTCCAGACGCTCCATAACTACCGTCTCTTTTGTCCAAATGCTTCCTTCTTCCGCGCGGGACGGCCGTGCGAGGAATGCCTTGACCACGGCCTGGCCAGGTCCGTTCGCTACGGGTGTTACCGCGGCTCACGATCGGCAAGCGCCGTGGTTGCTTCGATGTTGAGTGTGCACAGGCTCCTGAGGACGTGGGCAGATGCGGTCGACCGCTATGTGGTTCTCAGCTCGTTCGCACGTGACAAGTTTATTCAAGCCGGCTTGCCTGCTTCCAAAATGATCGTGAAACCAAACTTCCTTGAAGCTGAGCCCGGCCTGGGGGTTCACTCCGGTGGGTATGCACTATTCGTGGGCAGACTAACCGAGGAGAAAGGAATCGCGACGCTGCTTGAGGCGTGGACCAGGCTTAGCGACATCGCACTGGTCATCGCCGGGCAAGGACCCATGCAGCCCCAGATCGAGCAGTATGTGCAACAACGGACTCCCGGGAATGCGAGATATGCCGGTCATGTATCTCGCGAAGAAATAAGTCGGCTGATGAAAAATTCAAATTTCTTGATTTTTCCCAGTCGCTGGTACGAAGGGTTTCCGATGACGATAGCGGAAGCGTACGCGTGTGGCACTCCTGTCATCGCGTCACGTCTCGGGGCCATGGCAGAGATTATCGACGACGGCCGCACCGGTTTGCACTTTACTCCCGGTGATGCGGATGATCTGGCCAGGAAAGTCGAGTGGGCATGGACCCATCCGAACGAGATGCGCGACATGGGGCGGAACGCTCGCTCGGAATACGAGACGAAGTATACCGCCGAGCGCAACTACACAATGCTCGTGGACGTTTATCAGCAGGCCATTCAGGAAGCGCGAAAGCCGCTGACGGTCCCATGATCGGAAGGTCCCCCGTTTCGCAGACTAAGACCATCATTCGCCGCTTGGCCCAGCCGATCCATAAGCATTTCAGGGGCGGCAAGAGCGAACGGTTTCTCGGTTTGTTGAATACACAGCCAGGGAAACTGCTCGACGTGGGTGGCGGGACGGGAATGAACGGCGAGTTTGCGCGCTTGTATCAGAGATTCGACAGCGTGACTGTCGTGAACCTTGATCCGCCTGAACATGATGCGGAGGGAGCGTACAATCTTCGCATCGTCAATGCAGACGGTCGTTCCCTGCCGTTTGTGGACAAGTCATTCGATTGGGTCTTTTCCAACGCTGTCATCGAGCACGTCGGAGATTGGGAAGATCAGAAACGATTCGCGGCTGAGGTTAGGCGAGTCGCAACGAGAGGCTACTTCGTTACGACTCCAAATCTCTATTTTCCAATTGAGCCTCACGCTTTGTTGCCCTTGTACCAATTTTATCCTGATCGCCTCAAGCCGCTTGCCCTGCGTGTTTCTCCCGGCTACATGAAAGAGGTTGAGCACATCGAGCTGCTGACCAAAAGTAAGTTGCAGGCTTTGTTTCCCGAAGCTCAAGTACAGCGCGTCAATTTTGCAAGCGCGTTGATCGCTTTTCACGTTGCGTCAACCGCATTTCCAGGGTAGCAGTTCGCGATCTCAAGGAGAATACTAGCTACGTTGAAAAGCGCAGCGATTCTTGCGCGCCGACGGCGTGGTCACATGTCGCGTAAGCGTCATCGCTAATCGAGAATATCGTGAACCGGAAGCTGCTGTTCTTAAGAGATTCTTGACCGAGATTCTTGACCATGGAAATTCAGAACATGCCGGTGACTGGCGGGACAGCGCCTCGACATGCCTGGCGAACAGCCAACAAACTCGCAGGGTTCGCGCTCAGCTGGGTCGGAGCGATTTCCCGCAATGCGGAGCGTCGGCGATATTTGGATGTGGGGTGCGGGAACGGTTTCATTACAGAACTTGTTGCTCCAGACTTTGACGAGGTGGTCGCCATCGATATGGAGGAAACGCGGTTGCAGGACTTTCGCGAACATATCAACGGCAAATCCAACTTCCAGATATTGTTGATGTCGGCGGCAAAGATTCAGTTTCCCAGCGGGTTCTTTCAGTTCATAACTTCCTTTGAGGTTCTTGAGCACGTTCCCGACCTCGACGCGAGCGTACTCGAAATGGTTCGAGTCTGCAGCCCAGGTGGAATCATCGCGGTTTCTGTGCCCCACGTTTGGTTTCCCTTTGAGAACCACGGCGTACAGATCGGAACACGGTTTTACGCACGAAAAATCCCGCTGTTGCCTTACGTTCGTCCACTGCACAGGAAGTATTCTGTGGCGAGAGTGTTTTCGTCGGCCGAGATGGATCGATCTTTCGTTTCAGCGGGCATGAAGCTGCTGGGAACGAGTTATGCCTCGCCCCAATTCGAGCGGGCGGCGGCCCAGGCAGATTCATGGGAGGGCAAATTTTCGTTTCTGAGAGGGTTGCTCAATCGATGTGAGAACGTTCCGGGTATAAGAGCGCTGACGGGAGTGTCGATGTTGAAAGCATATCAAAAGCCGGGAATCATGCAGGCACTATCCGTATAATCACCCAGCGGAGCGGAATGTCAGCGGCGAAGAAGCCTGACCGTTAACTATCAATGATCGAAAATGAATGATCGAAAATGAATGATCGAAAATAAACGATCGAAAATGAGTTACGCCAACCCCGACACCTCCCCAATGTTTACGCGGCTCGCACAGCGGGCTGAGAGCCGCGCCAACGTGCTTGGCGTCGGCGTTCACGCCATCGATCTTCCCAGCGCGGTCAGCATTATCGAAAACGCCGTGCGTGAAAGCGTGAAGGGATATGTTTGCGTTACCAGCGTCCACGGCGTGATGGAGGCGCAACGTGATCCCGGTTACCGCGACATTCTCAATCGCGCTCTGCTCGTAACTCCCGACGGCATGCCAACGGTTTGGGTTGGACGCATCCAGGGGAACTCCACGATGAGCCGCGTTTTCGGTCCCGATCTGATGTTGGAGCTGTGCCGGCGTTCTGCTGAGACCGGAATCCGCCACTTCCTGTACGGCGGAAAGCCCGGGATCGCCGGGGAACTCGCGGAAAGCCTGCGGCGCAGGTTTCCGGGCATCGCCGTGGTGGGCACGTATACCCCTCCTTTTCGGCCATTGGAACCATCCGAGCACCTTGCGCTTAAGAAGCAGATGGAAACAGCCCTCCCCGATATTGTTTGGGTAGGACTCAGCACTCCGAAACAGGAAAGGTTTATGGCCGCAAACTTCGAACAGCTTTCCTGCAAAGTCATGATCGGAGTGGGTGCGGCTTTCGACATCCACACCGGCCACGTGAAAGATGCTCCCAAGTGGATCAAAAGTGCGGGACTGCAATGGGCTCACCGGCTCTGCCAGGAGCCGGGGCGCCTGTGGAAGCGATACCTGGTAAACAATTCCGGATTCCTGTTCCGGATCACGATGCAGTTGAGCGGCATAACCGAGTATCGGTTGCCCGATCCTCAGATCAGGCACAGCCACACCGTCCCACATCCGTCTTCCGAGAGTTTTGAGGGCCGGCTGTTGCAGTCTGGAGACGACTAGCACGGAAAATGATTTTTGCGTACCTTCCTAAAAACGCCACACATCCCACTTTCTCAGCGAGACTGAGTTGGCGACCCTCCTTTTCGAACGCCCGCAGCCACTTCGCCTTGCCCACATCCGTCCCTCCGTACTACTCTTGCATCGGTAGAAACACGCACGGGCGATCCCGTGCCCTTCTGCACCGTCCCCCGATTTCGATACCGGCTTCTGACTCCTTGACGACACCGAACTCTGCCTAACGGCGCATCTCCGCGAAACTGGTGCGGTCGCAACGCGCCATCCCGGGGTGCAACGCTGACCCTTATTGAAATCGGTAGCCGGGCTTCAGTTCACACCGGTAGACGCTGTTTCGATCTTTGTTGACTTTGGCATTACAACTCGCCCAGGTCAAAAAGAGGTCGGGCCCGAGCGGGAAGATGATGGTCTCCCCCGCTACATCCGCCTCCAGGCTGACGCCCTCGGCGTCGGTCGGCAAGGTGAAGCTAAGCGCTCCCCCAAAAATGACTGGATACGATTGATGTTCGATCGGACTCTGCATGGTGTGCACCACTTCGGCTTCCACAAGGAAAGTCGTCGGATCGGACCAGTCCCGTGCGGACACCGTGATCTTCTGACTATTTCTTGAAAAATCGTCGGACTCGATTTTCGTAAAAGGGCACGGGCCTGCAATGCACGAGACCCGGGCATTTTGAAATTCATTGCCTGGACCCGCATCCAGCGAGGCGGAGCCGATCGTGGCTTTCCATTTACCATCGGGCGAGCACGGCGATCGCCCCTGGCAGGGGACGTTGCCGGCATTCTCGACTTCAAACGTTTTCACCGCGCTGCCTACGTCCACCGTTCGCATGGCCTGCATCGAATATCGAACGCGGACGTTCCCCACCGCGACGGCGGGCCGGGTAGAAGTATCCGCATTCCTGGACAAAGGAACCAGATGAACGACGTAGAGTTTGTCTCCCGCGAATTCCTTAAGGTCGAGAGGATGGTAATCCGGGTGCCGGAACATCAACGTCATCGCTTGACCTCGGCGCAGGCCTTTGGGCAGTTTCAGGGTGAAAAATCCGTTGGAGTCGGATTTAGCCGAAGTCTCACCCGCATTGTTCTCACCGGCTTTTTTCGCGAGGCTGACTTCTACCCCGGCAAGAGGCAATTGTTTTCTGGGATCGGCATCCTGCACTGTGATTGCACCCGCAATGGTCACCGGCTTCCAATGCTGGCGCCGAAAAAACAGCCCCACACAAATCAGGCCAGCGGCCAATGCCAGCAGGATCCAGAACGAGCTTTTTCTTGCTACCATCATCCAATCATCTTCAACCATATTACGAGAGACCACGCCTGGGCGGCATCTCTAATGCGCATTCGGGTGCAGCGGTCTTCGCGCGTTCTTTCACGGCGCACTCTACTTTAGTGTCTTACGCAATATTCACGCGCTTTACGTGAAACAATGGACGGGATGCATTGCAAAGGATCACGGCGCGATTTTGTCAGGCAAATTGTAGCCATAGGGAGTTGCCTGCCCTTCGCCGGCCTTGCCTTTTCCCAGTCCACCCAGGCGCGCGGTGTGTCAGCCCCTGCGACCGGTCCAGACTCGATTTCTCCTGAGGACGACCAGTTGCTGCACGAAATCGAGAAGAGCAACTTCCAATATTTCTGGGAGCAAACTAATCCAAAGACGGGCCTGGTAAAAGACCGATGTAACGTCCAGGTCAATGATAACGGAATTGTCGGCAGCATCGCCGCTACCGGCTTCGGATTGACCGCGCTATGCATCGGCGAAAAACGCGGATTTGTTTCGCGGTCCGCAGCACAGGAACGGGTCCTGGCCGCGTTGGAGTGCTTTTGGGCGAAACTACCGAATCATCGCGGATTTTTCTACCACTGGGCCAACATAAATACTGGCGAACGCGTTTGGGACGCCGAAGTTTCGTCGGTCGATACCGCGATCCTGCTGTGCGGAGTTTTGGCTTGCCGTGAGTACTTTCCGGTTGCGGAAGTCCAGGGGTTGGCCGATGCCATTTTTGACCGGGTGGAATGGACGTGGCTGTCGGAAGATACTTCTCTGTTACCACATGGTTGGACGCCGGAGACGGGTTTCCTTCCCTATCGTTGGGATAACTACAGTGAATTGATGATGATGTACCTGCTGGGTCTGGGTTCCACTTCCCATCCGCTGCGCCAGGAAACGTGGACGGCATGGAAGCGTTTGACGTTCGAATATGACGGCTTGCGCTACATCGGCTCCTTCGCGCCCCTGTTCGTTCATCAGTATTCCCAAGCCTGGTTTGACTTCCGCGGCAAACGGGATAAATATGCGGATTATTTCCAGAACTCGATCACAGCCACCGAAGTTCATCGCCTCTTCTGCATTGAATTGGGCAAGCAATTTCCCGACTACAGCAATGACTTATGGGGGATTACCGCCTCGGATTCCCCCAACGGCTACGTGATTTGGGGTGGACCCCCGGCTGTCGGACCGATCGATGGCACGATCGTGCCCAGCGCGTCGGCTGGTTCCTTGCCATTTCTGCCACAACCTGTGCTGCGCGTATTAAGAACCATCAAAGACCACTACCCTTCGGCCTGGAGCAAGTACGGATTCGTGAACGCATTCAACCCACTCACCAAGTGGTATGACACCGACGTGATCGGAATCGATACCGGTATCACCCTGCTCATGGCCGAGAATCTGAGGACGGGGTTTGTGTGGGAGACCTTCATGAAGAACGACGCCGCCCGGCGCGGCATGGAGCGCGCCGGCTTCAAGAAATACTAGACTTGAGCGTCAGCCAGACCCTAGTTCCTGAAGTTCCCCTGACATTTTTGCATGTAATAGTGAAGATACTTCCCTTCCGCCCGTGAACCTCATGGGCGAATCGAATCGGTCGCATCAATTTCTTTGCGGCCAGATTTGCCCTCCCCAAGTTACAATCTCTTACAAGCCATACATTTAGCACGACATAGCCAGCCGTGTGCATGCGGTCAAGGGCGGAGCTTCGTGGATTCCCGAAAAGGAATTCGACGTGTAGAGAGCGATTTTTTGGAAGATCGGGGCGGCAGGACTAATATATCGCTTCATTTTCCTATTCTGGCCTACGCATGAAGTGGTTTCGGCATCTTAGACTGGGCTTAAAATCCAAGGGACTCGAAAAATGGCGAATGGGGAAGATTTCTGGGGCGGGTGGCGGGATCGCCTCGTCGCGCTCCGCAATGTGCCCCCGGTCCTCGGGATCGTCTGGGAGTCAGGCCCACTCGTCGTATCCCTGGGGATGTTTTTCCGGCTGATCAGCTCGCTCCTGCCCCTGGCCGCCCTGTGGATCACGGAACGGATCGTTAACGGCGTCGTTCATGCTATTTCCAGTCATCAGCCCGTACCGCGCCAATTTTGGTGGCTGGTGGCGGCGGAATTCGCCATTGCTCTCTTCGGCGGCATCCTCGGTCGAACCATCGACTATCTCGATGCCCTGCTAGCGGATAAATACACCCGCCACATCAGCATCCGGGTGATGAAGCACGCCGCGGAACTGGATTTGATCGCGTATGAAGATCCGGTTTTCTACGACCGGCTGGAGCGGGCGCGGGTGCAGGCCACCGACCGGCTGGGCATGATTCAGTCCATTGGCCGATTGGTGCAACAGGTGATCACGGCTGCGTCTCTGTCAGTCTCCATTCTTTTGTTCTCGCCCTGGCTATTGCTGCTGCTGATTGTGGGTATCCTTCCGGCATTTCTCGGCGAGAGCCATTTTGCGTTTCTGGGATACGCGCGAAACTTCCGCCAGACTCCGGTTCGCCGAGAACTCGACTACCTGCGCGTGCTGGGCGGAAGCCGTGAAGCGGCCAAGGAGCTTAAGCTCTTTGGACTCAAGGATTTCCTCATCGCACGCTTCACTCGTCTTTCCGACCAGCTCTATCGCGAAAATGTTGAGCTGGCGCGCCGCCGGCTGATTGCCGGATCTTTTCTGTCCATGATCGGCACAGCCGGCTATTACTCCGCGTATGTGTACGTGATCTGGCGCACGGCAATCGGTTCCCTCACCATCGGCAAGATGATTTTCCTGACCGGCGCCATCATGCAGGCCAGCAGCAACATCCAGCAGGTTTTCTCGACCCTTTCCAGCATTGCGGACCAGGCCTTGTTCCTCACCGACTTGCTTGCGTTTTTCGAAATGCGGCCCACCATCTGTTCCAAGCCCCACGCTTTGCCGGCTCCTCGCCCCATCCTGCGGGGATTCGAATTTCGCAATGTTTCGTTTCGCTATCCGGGAAACTCCCGGCTGGTGCTGAATGGTCTGGATTTTCATCTCCGGGCCGGGGAGCGGGTCGCGCTGATCGGGGAAAACGGCGAAGGTAAGACCACGCTGGTGAAACTGATGACGCGGCTCTACGATCCAGTCGAAGGCCAGGTCCTATTAGATGGAGTCGATCTGCGGGAGTACAGCCTGGAGGATCTTTACCGCGAAATTGGCGTAATTTTCCAGGATTTCATGCGCTATGAAATGACGGCGCGGGAAAACATCGCCGTCGGAAGGATCGACGAAGTCCATAACCTGCCCCTGCTGATGGCCGCGGCCGATAAGAGCATGGCCAACGAAGTGATCGCAAGACTTCCTCGCGATTACGAGCAAATGCTAGGCCGTCGCTTTGATAGCGGCGTGGACCTTTCCGGTGGCGAATGGCAAAAAGTAGCCCTCGCGCGTGCCTACCTTCGCGATGCGCAGGTTTTGATTCTGGACGAGCCCACCGCGGCGCTCGATGCGCGCAGTGAATTTGAAGTGTTTCACCGCTTCGCCGAGCTTACCGCGGGAAAAACAGCTCTTTTCATCTCGCATAGATTTTCCACCGTGCGGATGGCAGATCGCATCATCGTCCTGCAACACGGAAGAATTGCCGAAGACGGCAATCATGAAAGGTTATTGAATTTGGGCGGGCGCTACGCAGAAATGTTTGAAATGCAAGCCGCCAACTATCGATAGGGATACGGAAGAAACTCATAACTCAATGCCGACGAATACACATTTAGAAACGATCGACGCCGAGGCGGAACTCCTGCCCGAGCGCGTCCATGCCGTCCAGGACCCCAAAATCATACGTGAGCGGGCCGAAGAGCTCGCTCGCGCTTTAGCGTGGCTTCCGAACACTCCTTCATCGCGAACATTTACTGAGCGTTGTCGCGTGCTTGCGCATGACTTGAAGCCGATATTTGCCGCTCTCGAGTTGCCCGTCCCGGATTCGCCAATTTCCGACGATTTCCGCTGGCTTTACGACAACGACCGCCTGCTGTATACGGAACTCCAAAGTTTAGTCGCAACGCTCAAATCCCGAGGAACGACGCCGCATGTTCGCACCCCGAATGGCGAGACGGTCCCGCGAGTGCTTGCTCTCGCAGAGGGATTTCTCGACGCTGTTTCCAATGAGTTCAGCGAACGGGATCTCACTTTGTTCCTGGAAGTATTCCAGCAAACCACGGTTCTGCAGCTACGCGAGCTTTGGACGATTGTCGCCACGCTTAAGCTGGTTCTTCTGGAGCGAATCGCGGTGCGCGGCCGGCGCCTTCTGAGCGATCCCACCGATTGCACGCAGGGTTTGGGTGTTTGCCTGCGCAGTCTGCGGGAGATTGGACAGACCACCTGGAAGACTACCATCGAGCCGCTCATGATCGTCGATCGGGTGTTGCGGCAGGACCCGGCCGACGCCTACGGCCGAATGGATTTCGAAAGCCGCGATCTCTACCGGAACCGGGTGTCCAATATCGCGGAGCACTCCGATTTTGAAGAATTGGAAGTTGCCAAGGCCGTAGTGGCTTTGGCCGAGCAGGCCAGCCAACGTGTTTGCGGCGAGCCGCGCATCGCTCTGCGGGAATCGCACGTCGGTTATTACCTCATCGACGAGGGTGCACCGCTTCTCCATCGGAGAATGGGCTTCCGTCCCCCCTTCAAGCAGAAAATTCAGAGCCTGCTGCGTAAGCATCCGGATGTGAGTTACCTGCTGGGCATTCAACTTCTGACCCTGGCTATCATGTCGATGGCGGTCGTGTTTCTCACCGACTCCGATAATGCGCTTCCATTCATTTTGTTTTCGATGCTGCTTGTGTTCTTGCCGAGTTCACAGAGCGCGGTGCAGCTGATGAATTACCTGGTCACTTCCCTGCTTCCTCCCGAAATTCTCCCGAAACTCGATTTCTCGGAAGGGATTCCTGATAGCTGCGTCACCATGGTCACAGTTCCCAGCCTGCTCCTGAGCGACAAACAAGTGCGGGAGTTGGTGGAAAACCTGGAAGTGCGCTTTTTGGGAAACCATGATCCGAATGTCCATTTCGCGCTGCTCACCGATCTGCCCGATTCTCATGAGCCCGCTCGAGAAGACAATCCGCTGGTCACGCTCTGCTCAGACTTGATCCACGAATTAAACGAAAAATACGCGGCTCAGTCGATGGGATCGTTCTTTCTCTTTCATCGGCATCGCATCTACAACCCGCGTGAGAAATCGTGGATGGGGTGGGAACGCAAGCGCGGCAAGTTGCTCGACCTCAATCAGTTACTGCGCGGACGATACGATCGTTTCCCGGTGAAAGTCGGGGACCTGTCGATTCTTTCACGGGTCCGTTTCGTCATCACGCTCGATGCGGATACGGAGCTTCCACGAGGCACGGCGCACCGCATGGTCGGAACGCTGGCGCATCCGCTGAACCAGGCCATCATCGATCCCGATACAAACACCGTGGTCGCCGGATATGGCATTTTGCAGCCGCGGGTCGGCGTAAGCGTACAAAGTACGGCCCGCTCGCGCCTCGCGGCCATCTACGCGGGGGAAACTGGTTTCGATATCTACACCCGCGCCGTGTCCGACGCTTATCAGGATTTGTATCGCGAGGGCAGCTTCACCGGAAAAGGAATCTACGAAGTCGACACGATTCATCGCGTCCTCGATGGACGCTTTCCCAGGAACTCGCTGTTGAGCCATGATCTGCTCGAAGGAGTCTATGCGCGCGCCGGCCTGGCGAGCGACGTCGAGATTATTGAAGATTATCCCTCGCACTACAGTGCCTACAATCGCCGCAAACACCGCTGGCTGCGCGGGGATTGGCAAATTGCGGGCTGGTTGCTTTCTCATGTGCCGGGCGAATCCGTAGATCGCGTTTCCAATCCGATCTCGCTCATCTCCTGGTGGAAAATTTTCGACAACTTGCGCCGCAGCCTGGTGGAGCCGGCGGTATTCCTGTTGCTGGTGGTTGGATGGTTTATGCCGGGCAGGCCGGCATGGGAATGGACTCTGGCTACAATCTGCATCGTATTTACGCCGGCTTGGGTCCAGTTTGGCATTAGTTTGCTGCGTGCGCTTTTTAGTCTTGACCTGACGATTGCCCGGGATGCGGTGAGCGGGCTTTACACCGCCAACCTCAATCTTCTTTTTACTCTGATCTTTCTTGCCCACCAGACCACGCTCGCGATAGACGCGGTGGTGCGGGCGCTGGTCCGGCGCCTGGTTACGCAACGCCGGCTTTTGGAATGGGAAACCGCAGCGGAGTCCGAACTGAACGCTCGAGCGTACGGCCCGGTGGACGTTTATCTCAACTGGATGCCCGTGCTTTCGATCGTGCTGGGACTTATTGTGTGCATGGTGCGGCCGCAGGCGCTCCCGGCTGCATTACCAATCCTGGCGCTTTGGGCCTGCAGTCAGCTGGTTTCCAATTGGCTCAATTGTCCTCCCGCGAACACGCGAAATCGCATCTCGCCCGCCAACATAGCTTTCCTTCGATCTACGGCGCTGAAAACCTGGCGATTTTTTGCCGAGTACAGTACCGCGGAGCACAACTGGTTGATTCCGGACAACGTCCAGGAACAGCCCGCCGCCATTGCACCGCGCGTATCGCCCACGAACATCGGGTTCCTGCTGAATGCGCGGCAAGTGGCTTGTGAATTTGGATATCTCACGGTGCCGGAATTCGCCGAGCAGACTCTTCGCTCACTAACCACCGTATCGCGTCTCACCAAGGATCATGGACACGTCCTGAACTGGTATGACACTCGCACTCTGGAGCCGATGGCTCCCCTGTTCATTTCTTCGGTGGATAGCGGCAACCTTCTGGCTTCGCTCTGGACTCTGCGGCAAGGCTGTATGGAACGTTTGCATCAGCCAGTTTTGCAATCGTGTCTGTCGGAAGGATTCCTGGATTATCTGCATGTACTGGGGCGTGTGTTTCCGCGCAAGTCGCTCTCGGCCTGCGAGCGGCAACGCAATACCGGCGACTGGCTGAAGTCGATCCTGGGCCTGCCGGAAACAGCTTTCAAGCAGACGCGCGAAACGATTGCCAAATCCAAACGAACCGCCCATCTCAAATGGTTCGCCGAGGAAGCCGACCTGCGCCTGCGCAGCATTCGCCTGGCGGTTGCTGAGTATGCGCCGTGGTTCTCTCCCGAGTTCGCAGATTTGCAGGATGATGCCATTCTTAACCTCAAGTTGATGGACAGCATCGCGCTGCAGCAGTTGCCGCAATTCATCGATCAGCTGATCGGCCGGATCGAATCCGTACTCCATTCCTCCGTCCCGGAACAGGCGCCTTTGTATGAACAGCTTCGCGATCGGCTTCTCGGCGCGCGGGCCAACACCCATCGCCTGGTCGCAGATCTGCAAAAGATCGCAAACATATCGGGGAAGCTTGCCGATGAAATGGACTTTAAAGCGCTGCTGAACGAACGTCGGAAACTTGTGTCGGTAGGGCTTGATGTGGAGACCCATCATCTTCATGCTGCATGCTATGACTTGCTGGGCACGGAGTCTCGCACCGCTGTGTTTGTCGCCATCGCAAAGGAAGATATCCCGCAGGAGAGCTGGTTCCTGCTGGGCCGCGCGCACACCCTGGATGGCGGACGGCCGGTTCTGCTCTCCTGGACTGGTACGCTGTTTGAATATTTAATGCCTTCCCTCTGGATGCATTCCTACCCCAATACGCTGTTGGAGCGCTCGCGAGTCGCCGCAGTGCGTTCGCAACAGACATTTGCTGCGCGCAGAGGCGTTCCCTGGGGCATTTCCGAATCCGCTTATTTCAAACTGGATGACGCCGGCAACTACCAGTACTACGCTTTTGGACTGCCGCATCTTGCCCTGCACAAACAAGAGGTGAGTGCATTGGTGATATCGCCCTATTCGACATTCCTGGCGTTGGGTACGGATTCAGTGGGAGCAATGCGCAATCTGCGCCGAATGGCGAATCTGGGTTGGATGGGGAGCCATGGCTTCTACGAAGCCGCAGACTTCAGTTCGGTGCGGCGGAGATTCTGGCAGAACCGTCATCAGGTGGTGCGATGCTGGATGGCCCACCATCAGGGGATGAGCCTTTTGGCCTTGGCCAATTTCCTGAATGACGATGTGGTCCGGAGATGGTTTCACGCGGAACGGCGTGTGCAGGCCACGGAACTACTTCTGCAAGAGAAACCGGTGGCTCACGTGCGACGCAGAGATATACCGCACCGGCTTGTTGCGGCATGAAGCTGGATCATCCACGACGGCGGTGCGAGGCAAAGCAAAACAAATCACCGCTTTTTCTGTACTGCGTCGCTTTTCCCCGGCTTTTCGGAAGGGGCGATCTGAACCTGAATGGCGTGAATGTTGTCGGATTTTGAGGTGTCCACCGAGACTACTCCGAAATCGCCGTTCGCATCGCGCATTTGAATCGTTTGTGTGGCCTGGGCTCCGGCAGGACCTGGTCGCACCGTGTCGGTGGTTAGCGTAGTCACTTGCAGACCGGAACTCGGATCGCCCGGGGTCGGCTGCTCCAATTGTTTTTCGGTGGTTTGCTGGCCCGTTGAGGCCGTGCGCTGCGTGGTGGTTGCGCGCTCAACAAGATGCAGGCCGCCCTCCCGAGCCGATCCTGGAACATCAACGGAATAGGTTTCCACCGTGTTGCGCTTTTCTCCCGGAGCGCTCTCGGATTCCTTGCGGACGGTGCGAGAAATTTCGCCCAGCTTGCCGTCAGCGTCGGGGCGGGAGACTCGCTCTTCCGTGCTGCGGATGTTGCCGTCCTGCCGGGTCGTCGCCTGCCGTATTTCGCTTACTTGCCAGTTTCCATCGCCATTGGGGAGGAGCGTGGTTTTCTTGGACTCAACTGTGTCATTCGCAACTCGCTCGCGGCGCTCTTGCACTTTCATCGCTTGAACCAGTCCGCCGTTGATGCCCGTAAGCATGGTGGTGATTTTGGTCTCCTCCACATCCTGGCCGATCTTTTTCGTCTCTTCGATCTGGCGCTGCACCACCTGAAGTGCGCCATTGGCATCCGGATCTGAGGTGGTGCGCACCACGTTCGAGTCACCTCCGGGCAGCATGCGTTTTTCTTCCTGTGTTACCTGCACCAGTGTTTTCGCTCCGTCGGCATCTCGACCAAACGTCCGCATGGTGGTTCGCACGGTGGTCGCGTCCACTTGAAGCGTCTCCTTCTCAATATCCTGATAGGGCTCGAACTGTCCATCGGAACCGCGGCGCTGTAACGTTTGCTTATCCAGCGTGCGATTGCCGCTCTGAGTGTGGCTTTCAATGGTGCGCGTGGGATTTGCGTTGTCGCTTTGCGACTCGCTGGTGGCCGTCCATGATGTGTTCGCCCCGCCCGTTTGGGAATCGGCCGTTTGCGCCCAAAGAGCGTGTGCTGAAAAAAAACATGCCCCCATCGCGAGCAGCACGAACGGGATCAAACGCGCAGCACGTGACGCACAAGAGTGGCCGTCGGCCGCCTGCTTCTCAAGTTTGGCCGGGATATTCATGAGCTCCTGTCTCGCCAATACAGGGGGTTGGCAGATTCCGGACTAACCCTCATCGTACCAATGGCATCCAGACTAAGACTATCCAAAAAAGAACAGCCGGGCAGCTTTACCGCCTGCGCACTAACAGCGACGCCGCCAAAAGGGGATGCAGATCGATGCCGTTAGAGTGGTCTAATGTGCTCAGACATCCGTTTTCGCGGCTTGTATCATCGCTGTAGTGAAGAAATGAGATGACCGTTGCAAAGGCCAGTCCAGCTTCCACTTACAAGTGAGGTAACAACATGGAAACCGTATTGATTGTTCTTGTCGTGCTGTTTGTGCTCGGTGGCGGGGGCTGGGGATACTCTCGTTGGCGTTAGCGCGAACAGCGGATCCCGCCTAATCCTTTTTTTATTTTATGGCGTTTGTGAGGGTTCCGGATACCAAAATAGACCGCGAACCCTCTTTCAGGCTTCTCTTACCGGTGAAGATCAGGCCGGTGAAGATCAGGCAATACTAACGATGAAAGCCCCGGTTTAAACGCCGGGCATTTTTTTGAGTGGAATCGATAGGCTAGTTGCTGCTGAAGTCGAACAAAGCGTGAACTCTCGTGCAGGAGGGCAGCCCGTTGGACGTTCCGCCCGGGCCTGTGCTTTTCCAGGTCTTGCGTCGTTCTTCAGATTGCTTCGCACCCCTGAAGCGGGCCGTGACTTTCCTGCAACATCGCAATCGCGGGCAACAAATGGCTAGCCAAGCGATCTTTGGTCACGAAAGCGTCTACCGACTCCAAAGCCCGTTCTGGAATATCCACCGCGCCGGATAGCATGATGATTGGCGCTTGCGGCTTAACGCGTCTCATTTCGATGGCAACTTCCTGCCCGTTCATTTCAGGCATGAAGTAATCCACCACAACCACGTCCACCGAATGGCTGGCAGCCAGTTCCAGTCCCTTGCCTCCGCTGGGAGCGGTCAGAACCGTAAATCCGAAGCTTTCGAGGAGTGCCCGTTCACAATCCAGCAAGTCCTGGTCATCGTCGATGCAAAGGACGATTTGGTTTTGAGGTTTCACGCGGAAGTGAGCGCATACCAACTCATCACTCTCATTGTCGATCTTTTGACTTTGAGAAACTGTTCACAATTGTCCACCCATGTTCTCCCGGCGAGGTCTTGGCTGGCCCTGATTTGACCGACGACTATGCGTCGCCCGTCCCTTTGTGGTCTGTGAACGGCCACACGCAATCCGGCGGCCACTGGAACGCAGCCTTGGGTCGGGTGGTTAGAGGTTCTGCTTTCGTTGGTTCGTTAGGGTGCTGGTCCGGATCGAGCGAGGGAACGGCAGACGGCGCTTTGTTGATCATGCGCGAAATCCCTCCAATGAAGAAGGGTGGCGCAGCCATTCCCGTCAGCCGCGCCACCACAGAGGAAGCAGGCAGACGACGACGGGGGGCCGCATCTGATCCTTGACATTCCTCGACCCGATGACGGTATAAGCATGACTTATCCCGCGTCTGTTCAAAATTGCTCACTCTTGGAGAAATCGCGAGACGCGGGGTCCACCCCTCAAGGCCGAAAGCACAGAAGGGTTTGAAACCGCGCGGAGTCACGAAGCGTTACGCGGCTGCCCTGTTTCCCTGGCGTGGTTCCTCCGGACGTGCGCGCCGGTGGGCTCGTTCGATGATCGGCACCAGCCGGTCCGGCAGTTCGCTTTTCATCACGTAATCATCCACCAGCCACAGGATCCGCTCGGGCATCTCGGAGTATGCCGAAAGCAGGATGATCGGCAGATTCGGAAACCGCTGCTTGATATGCCAGGCTACGGCTTCCGCGTCCATGCCCTCCTGTTTGTACTCCAGCAGAACCGCAGCCACGGGCGCAGATTCCAATAACTTCATCGCGGTGTGGCCGCTGGTCGCAGTCTCGACGCAATAACCATGCGATTCAAGAGTGTTTTTGCGAAGCTCCAAAACTTGGGGAAGGTCGTCGATGCATAACACAAGCGGGGAATCCATGGCCGTCTCCTCCAAATAGTTACATTCTGGCTTGTGCTCGACATGGAGCGGCATTTGTAGCGCGCAAGGCAATACAAACCATCACGCCCGGATGACCGATTTGAGTTGGAACAGCGGCCCCGCCGCGGTCACAGCAGCGGTCATAATCATAAAAATTTACGCAGCCCGGGAACGTAAGTCTGGTCAAAATTGACCACTTTGGCTGCGAATTAATATCGCTGGAGTTAGAATCTCCGTTCCTTTCCATCTCCTCAAAACATTCTCTTGTCTTCATCATCCGAGGGAGGTTCCTTTTCAGGTTCGAGCCGGCGTCGCTCTCAGATTTTCTGGTACGCTGGCTTCAGCCCTGTTGTCCCTTGTAGTTTCTGTCCCTTGCAGTCTGCCGGATTGCTGCTTTCCGGAGGCAAACTTAGCAATATGTCCAAGGATATTCAGCGGGACGTCTCTGTACTCTCGACGGCGAAACACGGTCTGATTTACCTGACCGCCAACGACTGGGCGCTCATTGCGGATAAGGCGGTCCGCAAGGAGTTCAAGAAGGGCGCCACCATAGTGGAGGAAGGCAAACTCACCAACGGCGTTTATCTGCTGTTGACCGGAAGCGCCCGCGTGGAGATTCCCCGCCGGGTCACGTTTCCGGCGATTGGTCCCGGGGAAGTTTGCGGAGAGATATCGTTTATCGATGAACTCCCGGCGACCGCGCGGGTAGTCGCGCTGGAACCGGTGGAGGCATATTTTCTGGACCGCCTGACCTTGCAGGCCATGTTCGAGCTGTTCCCTCACCTGGCTTCGCGGTTTTACCGCTCGCTGGCGGCGAATCTGTCACGCCGGCTTCGAGACCTGATTGGGTCGACGTCGGGCAAGAGATAGGAAATAAGCGATTTACAAGGGCACCTGTGGGAGCTTGTTCTATTCCGCGGCTGAAGCTAGGGCCAAAATTGAGAGCGCCTCGGGACTCTTTCGAGTCTCGAGGCGCCCGAACAGCCTCCCCCAAGTCTGCTCACTCGCTACCCTATTCAGGAGGCTACGGCTTGGGAATGCCACTTGCGTGCCACAGGATGGCACCGGAGGGCTCCTGCGGGGGCCTGGAGGCGTCCAGAGCCACTATGGCACGCAACCTCAGGTTCGCAAGTATGCAAGCCTTTGCAACTATTGGGCCTTCACCGGCGGCCGTACTTCGCATAAAGCCATGTGCATCAATATCTTACGATTAGTCTCATTTTGGAACTAAAACTGCACTGATAGGTCAGATTTGTTTTATCGATGCTGGGTCTCCTAGTAGGGCGATTAAGCCCTCGAAGATTCAAACGGTTAGGGTTCCGAACACAGGTTCAGGAGGAAGTATGAAACGGGTTCTGTTTTTAGGATTGCTGGTTTTGGCGCTGCCGATGGCGGCGTTTGCGAACACCACCTCGACGGTAGACTTTGTCGTAGATAGTGGCAGCCTTGTCGGCATAGGCGGCACCGGTGCCCTGAGTCTCACTACCAGCCTCAGTGCAGTAGACGGCTTCAACGGTGGCGGCATCGTAGTAGCGGGCAGCCAAGGCTTGGGAACTCTCAGTTTCTCGACCGGTACTCTGACGAGCACCTCCACGATCGGAAATACAACTATCGAAACGTTCGCGGCTGGGGGCACCTTTGCGATCTCGGGAAACGGGCAAGACGGTCTCCCGGACGGCATAATCTTCAAAGGCACATTTAGCGGGCCAGTCTCGTTCCTTGAGATGAAGGGTACAGGCGGCTTCGACGATCTGCAGTGCGAGTTGGTTGCTGGATGCACTGTGACCGGAAAATGGTTCAACGGCCAGTCGGCGAGTGGCAGCATCAACCTGACCTTTAGCAAGACCGGCACGTTGACTTTCGGCTATGTGGGACTCCAAACGGGGTCTGCTGTTCCTGAGCCTGGAACTCTCAGCATGCTGGGCACGGGATTGCTGGGTCTTGGGGCGCTGGTACGCCGCAAACTCAAAGCCTGAAACCTTCCGAATTTGCACGACTTCAAGAGCCCTGCTGAACGCGGGGCTTTTTTTGTTTCCCGTGACAAGTACTCAGCTCCGGGCCGCGAGTACCCTGCTTCTAGGACCCCAGCGATTACCGCAGTAACGCAGGCGGGGGGATTACCGTTGACCTGCCACGGCCCCGTCCTTAGATTGAGCAGCAGGGGGTTATGATGAAGGATATTCATGAGGTGCTCCGGCAAAAGCAGGCGAAGTATGCGCAGCTGGGGAAGCAGATTGAAATGTTGCAGCAGGCGGCGGAAAAGCTGCGCGAAGTAGCTCCCTTGCTCGCTGAAAACGACGACGAGGACAACGCGGTACTGGCGGAAGTGGACGAACTGCAGGGTGACGCGATGGCCGCCAAAGCGGGAGCTTCAAGTGGCGCTGCCAAGTCGGCGCGTCCGGCCGCACCGCGCTGGCCGTAGACCGGTCGCGGTTAATCACGCTCCAGGTGAATCAGATTTGGTTTACCCGGGTTTGTCTAACCAGGTTTGTCTAACCAGGTTTGTTTAACCAGGTTCGTTCAAGCCACGTCTGTTTAACCCAGACCCGCAGGGATGTGAGAGCCAGCAATGAATCTTCAGGCGTTAATGGTCTCGACCGACGACGCAGCTTCTGAGCTGCTCGGTCGAGTGCTGCCCAATTTCGGCATCGCCGTGGAGCGCTTCAGCGATCCGGAAACTGCGCTGGCCCGTTTGCAGCAGCAGAAATTCGATGCCCTGGTGCTGGACTTTGACGATCCTGAACTGGCTCACAAAGTCTACGAACAGGCTCGGGAACTGGGATCGGGCAGTTCGCCACTGACCATTGCGCTGGTGGCCGACCCCTCGAAGGTTCGCGCCATTCTTAGCGCGGGCTCGCACTTTGTTCTCTACAAACCTATTGCGGAAGGGCAGGCGCGCGCGGGATTGCGTGCGGCTGCGGCGTTGTTGAATCGCGAGCGGCGGAGAGCGTTCCGGGTTCCGGTGCAGGCTCCGGTGGAGCTGACGCTTGCCGACACGCGCAAGATCGAAGGCATTCTTCTGGACTTGAGCGAAACTGGCATGGACGTGCTCACGGCGGAAACCCAATTTCCGGGAGCGTTGCTGGCATTTCGCTTTGTTTTGCCGGATGGCGGACTGGAAGTTCAGGCGCACGGCCAAGTCGCGTGGGCAAATCCGAACGGCCAGACCGGAGTCCATTTTGTGGATGTGGAAGATTCCGTCAAAGTTGAACTGAAGAAATGGCTGGACTCGGCCGCGACCAGCATGGGCGGCGATCTTAACGAAGCTGTTCCGCACTGCAAACTCACCGATCTCAGCCTGGGTGGATGCTATGTGGAAAGCGATGCGCCGTTTCCCGAGCGCTCCATGGTTGACCTGTGTTTCAAGACGGGCGAGATGGAAGTGCACACTGAGGGCATGGTGCGGGTCGCGCATCCCGGGCATGGCATGGGCCTGGAATTTCCCTCGCGCACATCCGAACAGCGCGGGCAGGTGGAGAACCTGATCAATTTTCTGCGCAGTTCTTCCGATCGCACGCCGGAACTTTATGTTTCACCGCGGGCATTGGTTGCCGATCTCACCCAATTTGAACACTCTGAAGCGCCAGGTGGAGAATCAGGCGAAGAATTAGAAGATCAGTTGCTGGAACTCGTTCGCCGTGGGACCACTCTGCAGCAAGATGAGTTCGTGCAGGAACTCCGGCGCCAGCGCTCACCCGAAGAAGCCTCTGTATAGGTTGGGATCGTCTTTCTATTCGTATTCGAACTCTCTTAAATCTTCCACATTTCTCTTGAATTGATCCCCTTACTGTAGAGACGTTGCTTGCAACGTCTTGCCCGCGGCGATGCGATTGCGAAGAATCGAAGAACCCGATCCCCGTCTCAGGCGCGGGCTCCTCGATCTTCGTGGTCTGTACCACCCCAGTGCCAGAAACATATTCGATGGGCATTGCGCTCAGATTTCAGCCATGTTAAATCTCGATTAAATATAGACTCGAAGCGGTGGAAATTTACCCTCACGAGATTGCTTCGCTCAGGTAGAACTCTGGCTACGGATCCAACCATCGCTACCCAGGTAACGACATCGGCCGCGGGGATGAGACGCGCGACTGAGACGCCGCTGCTATGGTTGCCTCTGTTGGTGATTTCTGCAACGGCCTTCGCGGTGGAGATTCCTTTCTTTTTTTTGGGTACGCCATCCGGCCACGACGTGGAGTTTCATCTGTATTCGTGGCTCGAAGTGCTGTCGCAGTGGAAACAGGGGATCGTATATCCGCGATGGGCCGCGATGGCGCACTTCGGATACGGGGAGCCCCGGTTCGTGTTTTATCCGCCGGCCTCATGGGCCCTTGGCGCCGCGCTCAGCGCGATCTTTCCCTGGACCTTCGCCGTCGATATTTATATCTGGTTGGTACTGGTGGCGGCGGGCGTCTCGATGTTTGTACTGCTGCGGCAATGGCTGCCGCGGCGAGATGCCATCTTCGCGGCCGCGTTTTACGCCGTCAATCCGTATCATCTGGTGATCGTTTACTGGCGCAGCGCGTTCGCCGAACTGCTGGCCAGCTGCGTGTTGCCACTGTTGCTGTTGTTTCTGCTGAGAGCCGCCGACGGAAAGCGGCGCGTGATCGTCCCACTCGCGCTGCTGCTGGCCGGAGCCTGGTTGATCAACGCCCCGGCCGCGGTGATGATCCACTACTCGTTCGCCTTGCTGATCGTGGTCCTGGCCTGGCAGCGGCGCTCTCCGCGCCTTCTGCTGGTTGGGGCAGCGGCGGTCGCACTGGGCGCGTGCCTTGCAGCTTTTTATCTGATGCCTGCGATTTACGAACAACGCTGGGTCAATATCGCGGAAGCAGTTTCGACCGGCTACCGGCCACAGGACAATTTCATTTTCATTCACACCACGGACGCCGAGCACGACGCCTTCAACCATCTCATCTCATGGCTGGCACTGGCGGAAATTTGCGTGCTGCTGAGTGCGGCATGGGCCGCCAGGTCGCTGCGCAAGAGCAATCGCGAACTCTGGAATACTCTCGCTGCCTGGGCGATCGCGTGTACGGTGCTGCTGTTTCCGGTCTCGGCACTGTTCTGGAAGTTTGCTCCGAAACTTCGTTTCATGCAATTCCCCTGGCGCTGGCTGTTGTGCCTGAGCATGATTCTCTCCGTGTTCATAGCGTTCGGTCTGCGGCGCTGGCCAGCTCGCGCAATAGTCTGTGCCGGAGCAATCTTGCTGATCGTGTTCAGCGGATTCCTCATCCAGCGGCCGTGGTGGGAGGATGCCGACGATCTCCAGGAACTGCGGGACAACATGGTGCAGCAGAACACGACGCAGCCGAACGCGGGCGCCATCGGCTATGAAGGCACCGACGAGTACACGCCCACCGGAGCCGATTCATCCGCGATCGACAAGAGCGCGAGGCGCGTGGTCGTCGACGGGCCTGAACATGCGGGTATTCAGGTGGTGCAGTGGAACGCCGAGTCGAAGGAGTTCACGGTGGAGATGTCCGCGCCCGCGCGGCTGGCCTTGCACCTGTTCAACTACCCCGCGTGGAAAGTTGAGGTGAACGGGCGCGTGGTGCAGGCCGACACGCGTGAGAGCACGGGGCAGATGCTGGTTCCGGTTGGGACCGGGGCAAATCGCGTGCAGATCACGTTCGTTCGCACGTGGGACCGCACGGTGGGCGGGTGGATTTCTCTGATTACTGCGCTGCTGGTGATGCTCTGGATTCTTGTGGCGAAAGCACGACGCCGAGCGCTGGAGGTCGCTGCTGCGTTCTAGAACATTATGCGGCGAATTCTGATTGCGACTTCGAATGCAGGAAAGCTGCGCGATTTTGCAGGCGCTGCGGCAGCGCACGGTGTTGAGATCTCGGGCATCCCCGGTTTCGCTTCCCTGCCTTCGGTTGTCGAGGATGGAGAGACTTTCGAGGCCAACGCGCGGAAGAAGGCGGAAGAATATAGTCTCCACGTTCCGGGGGAGATTGTTGTAGCTGACGACTCTGGCCTGGAGGTGGATGCGCTGAACGGCGCTCCTGGCGTGCATTCTGCGCGCTATGCGGCGCCCGAACTGCTGGGCACAGAGCCGCACGCAGCTGGAGCCAACACTGACGACGATGCCAACAATGCACGCGCTCTGCGCGAACTGAAGAATGTTCCAGCCCCGAAACGTACGGCGAGGTTCGTGTGCGTGCTGGCCGCGGCGCGGGACGGAAAGACACTGGCTACGTTTCGCGGTGCCGCCGAAGGAATCATTCTTGAGGCGCCCCGCGGGAGCAACGGCTTTGGTTACGATCCGCTGTTTTATTTTCCGCAGATTCAGAAGACGTTCGCCGAACTGACTGCCGAAGAAAAATCCCGCTACAGTCATCGTGGCGCAGCGTTCCGGAAATTACTGCAGTGGCTCTCCTCGATCGCTGACGGAGAAATCTGATCCGGCTGATTTCTCGGGACACACCGATTCGGGCAAATAAATTTTATGGGGCCCTGAGCATGGTTCCCTTCCGAGGGAAAGCCGGGCTATGCCGCCGCGGAAACCGCTTTGGCAAAGCTTGCCGAGCCCGGAGGGCTTACGCTCTTCACCACTCTGGCGGGTGAACCCGCCGCGACACAGAATGGCGGAACATCGTGGGTTACGACACTGTTAGCCCCGACGACACCTCCCTCACCGATCGTGACGCCCTTCGAAATGAATACTCCAGCACCAATCCAGGCACCCCGGCAAATTTTGACGGGCCGCATGTCATCGGCGCCAGGCAGGCCATTGGCGAGTCGCGTCTCCAAAGAAGCAGGGTGCCCGTCGTAATCAGAAATCTTACAGTTGGCGCCTATCAAGACATCGTCTTCGATGACCACCTCGCGATTGCAAGTAATGGACGCATTGTGTCCGATGAAAGTCCGGCTGCCAATGCGCAGAGTGGGGCGGTCGCAAAATCTTCCAGAGGATACCGCGAGGCTTCCGCTAAACCGGACATCATCCCCAATATAAAGCAACGTGTGTCCGCGAACGTAGGGCAGACTGCCCAACTGCAGATGCTTTCCCACAGATTCGCATCGGCAGCAGAATACGGGTGTAGTGTAGATCAGCGATTTAACTCGGGCCCATAGCATCGGAATGTAAAAGCGCAATTCGTAGAACAATCGCCCGGCCGGTTTGAGCGTTTGCGGCACCGGTATGGTCGCGGTGAAACAGAATTTCAAGCCTTTGCGACAAGCTCTAAAGAACGGACTTTCCCCACGTTTTAGCCGAAGAACAACAGACTCCACAGAAAGCGTCATTGGCTTCCTCCGGTACACGATGTGGGCCCAATGAGCGAGGAAAGTATCACTTTCCCCGCGTTTTGCAAGGGAATTTTCCAACCGATTACCGGCCGGCGACGAGCCTGTTGTCGGCCCGGCGTTCTTGACTTCGCTTCTCCCATGCACCGATAATGAAAGGTTGTTTTGTCACTCTTGAACGAACCAGCAGAACGAATAAGCGGAATTCATACGGATTCATAAGGAGCGTTTCGTGGCGACGGCCAGTTCTACTGCTCCCAGTCAGGCTGTAACCCATGGCGTGGCGCCGTTGCGCGCCGGTCATGGATTCTCGTTCGTTTTGCGGCGGCTGCATTCCCTGTCAGGAATTGTGCCGGTGGGCGCGTTCCTGTTCGAACATATTCTGGTTTCGAACTCCACCGCCATCACCGGGCCGGATGCTTACGCCCGCCAGGTGAGCTTTCTGGCCAACCTGCCGCTCGTATTCTTCCTGGAATTGTTTGGTATCTGGCTGCCCATTGCGTTTCATGCGCTCTATGGTTTTTACATCTGGTATCGCGGGGACGGGAACGCGATTCAGTATCCCTGGAGCGGCAACTGGATGTACACCGCGCAACGCTGGACTGGCGGCATCGCTTTTGCCTACATCCTATGGCACACGTGGACGATGCGGTTTACCGGCGTCGACCTGCACGCGCATCCTGAACTGTCGTTCGGTAAGGTGCAGGCGGAAGTATTTCAGACCCCATTTTTCCTGTTTTATGTGTTGGGGTTGATCGCGGCTTCGTGGCACTTCGCTTACGGCATCTGGCTGTTCTCGGCGAAGTGGGGCATCGTTTCCGGGGAAAAGGCGCAGAAGCGATTCCTGGTTGTGTGTTTGGCTTTTTTCTTTGTGCTGACTGGCGCAGGACTGGCCAGCCTTACTTCATTCCGGTCGCGGCCGCAGCAGCCGACTGAGCCGGGCACTGCGGTGACGAATGGAAACCGACAGATAACGGAGAGTCGATAGGAACGATGGCAGCGACTCCGAAAATTATTGTTGTGGGTGGGGGGCTCGCGGGCCTCTCGGCCGTCATTAAGATCGCCGAGATGGGCGGCAGCGTTGACCTGTTTTCGATCGTTCCGGTGAAGCGCTCGCATTCGGTGTGCGCGCAGGGCGGGATCAACGCGGCCAAGAACCTGAAGGGCGAGGGCGATTCCACGTGGAAACACTTTGACGACACGGTGTTCGGCGGCGATTTTCTGGCCAACCAGCCGCCGGTCAAAGATATGTGCGAAGCCGCCCCCGGCATCATCGATCTGCTCGACCGCATGGGCGTTCCCTTTAATCGCACACCGGAGGGCCTGCTCGATTTTCGCCGCTTTGGCGGAACTTTGTATAACCGCACGGCATTCGCCGGGGCGACCACAGGGCAGCAACTTCTTTACGCGCTTGACGAGCAAGTCCGGCGTTACGAGTCGGAAGGAAAAGTAAAAAAGTACGAGCATTGGGAGTTTCTCTCGGCCGTGCTCGACGGAAACCGCGTCTGCCGCGGCATCTGCGCCATGGACTTGCGGTCGATGGAAGTGCGGACGTTTCCGGCCGATGCGATCATCATCGCCACCGGCGGCAATGGCGCTATCTTCGGCAAGTCGACGAATTCGGTGGTGTGCACAGGTTCGGCGCAATCGGCGCTTTATCAGCAGGGCTGCTACTACGCGAACGGCGAATTCATTCAGGTGCATCCCACGTGCATCCCGGGCGAAGACAAGCTGCGGCTGATGTCGGAATCGGCGCGCGGCGAGGGCGGGCGGGTGTGGGTGCCGAAAACCGCGGGCGACAAGCGGGATGCGAAAACCATTCCCGAAAATGACCGGTGGTATTTTCTGGAAGAGTGGTATCCGAAGTACGGCAACCTGGTGCCGCGCGACATCGCCACGCGGGCAATCTTCAAGGTGGTCTTCGAGTTCAACCTTGGCATCGACGGCAAGCCGATGGTTTATCTCGACCTCACCCACATCGACCGCAAGATTCTGGATCGCAAGCTGGAAGGCATTCTCGAAATCTACGAGAAGTTTGTGGGCGACGATCCCCGCGACACGCCTATGAAGATTTTCCCCGGGATGCACTACACGATGGGCGGGCTGTGGGTGGATTTCAATCAGGCTACGAACATTCCGGGCATCTTCGCGGCGGGCGAGTGCGAATATCAGTATCACGGTGCGAACCGGCTGGGCGCGAATTCGCTGGTCTCCTGCATTTATGGCGGAGGCATTGCGGGGCCGAACGCGGTGAAATATGCGCGCGGGTTGCAGGCGCTGGCGGACGGCAATGGCTGCTTCGCGGCTGAGAAGAAAAAGCAGGAAGAGAGCAATTCCCTGCTCATGAATAATCAGGGGACCGAGAATCCGTTCCGGCTGTGGCGCGAACTGGGCGAGTTGATGACTAAAGATTGCACGGTCATCCGCTACAACAAGAATTTGCAGCAGACCGATGCGAAACTGGTGGAGATGCTGGAACGCTTCCGCAAAGTGAACTTGAGCGATCGCACGCAGTGGGCGAACACCAGCGTGGTATTCACTCGCCAGCTTTACAACATGCTGCAGTTGTCGCGCGTGATTGCCCAGGGAGCGCGTCTGCGCGACGAATCGCGCGGAGCGCACTACAAGCCGGACTTCCCGGAGCGCGACGATAAGAATTTCCTGAAGACGACGAAAGCGGTTTTCGCGCCCGATGCCGATGAGCCGAAGTTTGAGTTCGAGCCGGTGGATACGTCGCTGATTCCGCCGCGGGCGAGGAAGTATTGATGTGGCGATGGGGTGCTATTGCACTCTGTGTATGGTCGACAATTTCAGCTTTGGCGCAATCGCGTCCCTGCACTCGGCAAGAGGGTCAGCGGGCTGATCAGGCAGTCGATGCGCTGAACTCGTGGGACCGAATTCACGAATGGTACAAAGATTACCGCCAATGCGATGATGGTGCGCCAGCTGAAGGAGTGAGCGAGGCGGTTGCTCGCAACCTGGTGGACCGATGGGAAACGCTGCCACGACTTGGTGAACTGACGAAGGACGTTGGATTCCGGGGCTTTGTGCTGAAGCACGTTGATGAGACGCTGAACGACGATGATCTGAAGAAGATCAGCGCGAACGCCGTCAAAAGATGCCCTGCAAATTTACGATCTCTGTGCCGCCAGCTTAAGATCCAAGCTGAAGCACGGTGAGGGAACCGCCGAATGCGTAGACCCTTCGCTAGGGCTCGGGCGACAAAGTTGTTGAAAGCTGAAGATAAATGGCTGATAAATCGGTAATCATAAAGATCAAGCGTCAGGCCACGCCCACCTCCAGGTCACACTGGGAGGAGTTCGAACTTGCCTGGCATCCGGGTATGAACGTGATCTCATGCCTGATGGAAATCGCCGCCAATCCTGTCACGCGCGATGGCAAGCCGACCACGCCCATCACTTACGATTCGAATTGCCTGGAAGAAGTCTGCGGATCCTGCGCCATGCTCATCAATGGACGCGCCCGCATGGCCTGCTCGGCGCTGATCGACAATCTCGAGCAGCCGGTTCGACTCGAGCCGTTCTCCAAATTCCCTGTTGTACGTGATCTGGCGACCGATCGCAGCGTGATTTTCGAAAATCTCAAAGCGGTCAAAGCCTGGGTACCGATCGACGGCACCTACGATCTGGGCCCCGGCCCTCGCGTGTCGGCGGAAGAGCAGGAAGTGGCGTATCCTATTTCGCGCTGTATTTCCTGTTGCTGCTGCATGGAAGCCTGCCCGCAATTTAACGACGACACCGGTTTCGTAGGCGCGGCCACCATCGCGCAAGTACGGCTGTTCAACACACATCCCACGGGCCAGGCGCTGAAACGCGAGCGACTGGCGGCTTTGATGGGCGATGGCGGCATCCAGGAATGCGGTTACGCGCAGAATTGCGTCGAGGTCTGCCCCAAAGACATACCGCTGACAAGAGCAATTTCGGAAGTTAGCGGCGACGTCATGAAACAGGCTATCGGTGACCTTTTTCGACGCTGATTTGCGTCACTTTGCCCATCCCGGGGAGGGCCCTTTCGAGCACGCTGACGCCAAATCCCTCTGTGCACAGCACATAACTCGCATCTAACCGGATGCGCAAGATGGCCCTTCGCATGCCACCTATTAGTGTGCTCTCACAGCTACCCTGGGTAGTAACCAGTAGTAACCAGATTTTGGAGTACAGATTCTGGTACGGCGGTAACGGCGTGAAAGCGGTATCTGGTTTGAGGGCTTGACAGCGTAGGGTAGAATGTCCGGCAGTCGGGGCGAGTTGTACCAAAACGGGAAAGGCCACTTCGTTGAAGCAGAAAACAAAATTCTGGCTCGCGGTTGCCGTGTTGGCAGGCCTGTGCAGCCCGCTGTTTGCTGTCAGTCCTACGAATTTGCACCGCACGGTGCACCGGCGGCGGCAGGTTCGGTCTTTGCGTTGGAACCCGATGTTCCGGCCGTCTCACCAGTCGTTGCTGGTGCAGAACGCCGAGATCAACCGCATGGAATTGCCCCGCATTCAGGACGATGCAGAGCTGGAACATTTGAAGGCGATTGAGGCTCTGGTGCCGATTCGTATCAGCGAATCGCTGCGTTTCGATCCGCGGCTGGATCCGACACGGCGGTTTAGCCGTCCCTGGACGCGCGACTTTACCGAAGACATTGGTCAGGCTTATTACCACCGCTTTCATCAGCAGATTCAGGTGAATTCTGCAGTGCGAACGGTGAAGGTGCAGAAAAAACTTCGCCGCCACAATCGCAACGCGGCCCCGGCCGACGGCGATACGGCTTCTTCGCATCTGGCCGGCGTCACCGTGGACCTGCAGCGTCGCGGCATGACAAATGAACAGATCCGCTGGATGGAACACTACCTGTTCTATATGAAGGCTCTGGGGCTGGTGGAACCGGAAGAAGAGCGCCACCAGTGGGTGTTCCACATCATGGTTTCCGGTCACTACTCGGAGTGGCGCGAGACACAGAATATTGTTCCGCTGGAAAAGGTGGAGCGTCCTGCAAGCGACCGGCTTCTGATCGACAGTTCTGCAACCGACAGCGCGCAGAATCCCTTTCTCGATCTGCAGCTCACGGCACTCACCCAGCCGGAGTAAACTAGTGTTCTTCTTCCGGTTCCACTAGAATCTCTCTCCGCGTGTCATTTTAAATTCTCTGATCTTAATTCTCGTAATCATTGGATTGCATGCGAATGGCGAAGCGGTCGACTCTAGCATGATCGTGCTGATGGCCGGGCTTCCTGGCACCGGCAAAACTACGCTTGCACGCGAACTGGCCGCCCGGACCTCCGGCCGTGTCGTCAGCAAGGACGAAATCCGCCATGCAATTTTTTTCGCCAATGAGGTCGAATACTCTTCACGGCAGGACGATTTCTGCGTTCAGGTCATGCTTGAAACTGCCGGATATTTTCTGCGGAATGAACCCGCGCGCTGTATCTTGCTCGACGGCCGTCCATTCTCGCGGCGCTATCAAGTCGAAAATGTTCTTGCCGCCGCAGCTTCCCTGCATCAGCCCTGGCGGATCCTGGAATGCGTTTGCTCGGAAGCGACCGCGCGGCGGCGTCTGGAGGAGCACGCCGTTGCGGGAGCGCATCCCGCGGGCAACCGCGACTTTCCGCTTTATCTTGACGTGCGGGCCCGCTTCGAAGTTATATCTGCGTCGAAAACAATTATTGATACTGATCAGCCGCTTGAAGACTGTATTGCGCAGGCCCTTGCCGCGCTGCGCTGAACGTTCCGCGCCGAGATTTCTCCAAATACCGTTGCCCCTGATGGCGGACGGCGGACGCTGTTACACTGTGGTGCTTCCCTCATGCCTACCTTTGCCGCGGTCGACATCGGATCGAACTCAGTTCGGCTGAAGATTGCACGCCTGGCTGGGCGCCGCCTTCGGCCAATCCACGAGGACCGCGAAGTTACGCGTCTCGGCGAGGGAGTATTCCGCTCCGGATTTCTCACGCCTGAATCGATGGCGGAAACGGTCAAGGTGCTGCGCCGTTTTCACCGAGCCGCGCAGCAGGTGGTCACCGACACAGTGCGTGTCGTGGCGACCAGCGCTTTGCGCGACGCTCGAAATTCTCAGGCGTTTCTGGAGTGGGTACGTTCGGCAACAGGATGGCGGGTTGAGATCATTTCCGGAGTGGAAGAAGCGCGGCTGATTCACCTTGGACTGGTTTCCAGTCCTCGCGTGGACCGTTTGCCCACGCTGATGATCGATCTCGGCGGCGGCAGTTGCGAGTTGACGGTTTCGGCGAAGGGGCAAATCCGCGACACGGTGAGCCTTCCGCTGGGTGCGGTCCGGCTCACTGACGAATTCCTCAGGCATGATCCGCCCCGCAAGGGAGAATTGAAACGCCTGCGCGGATTCGTGACCCGCGAAGTGAACCGCATCGCGCCGCGGATCGTGGCCGCGCGCGTGAAGAACGCGATTGCCACGTCCGGGACTGCGGCAGCGCTGGCGGCCGTGGCAGCCCACTTGAGCAGCAACCGCCGGAGCCACCGGCTGATGGTGTCGAGCGCGGAGATGAGCCGCATCGCCAAGCGCCTGGCCCGGTTGCCCGTGGCCGACCGGCGCAAGATTGAAGGCATTGGACCGCGCCGCGCGGAAATCGTGGTGGCAGGCGCGATGGTCTATCACGCCCTCGTCGAACATTGCCATCTCAAGGGATTTCGTTACTCGCCGCTCGGTTTGCGTGACGGCCTATTGGCGCAGATGGCGGCGGAATACGACCGCAACACGCGGCCCGGCAAACAGATCGAGTCCGAGCGCTGGGAGTCGATCGGGAAAGCTGTGGAACATTACGGCCTTGACCGCAAACATGCGCTCGACGTACGCGAGTCGGCAATGTTTCTTTTCTCGGCGCTGCGCTCGGTGCACCGACTGGCTCCGGAGTATCGCGAGTGGATCTCTGCGGCGGCCATGCTCTACGAAGTGGGCGACTACGTGAACCGCGCCGGGCGGCACCGCCATACTCACTACATCATTTCGAATTCGGAAATTCTGGGTTACACGCCGCCCCAGCGGCGCATCATCGCAGCCATTTCTCGCTACCTGGGAAATTCGCGCCCCACGGTGGATGATGGACCCATGAAGGTGCTCGATCCTGCCGACCGGCCGGGTGTGCAGAAGGCCATCTTGCTGTTGCGGTTGGCTCGAGCGCTGAATCTGGGGCGCAGCCGCGCGGTACAGAAAGTGCGAGTGAAACTGCACGCCGCGGATGTGCGCCTGACGCTCGTTCCCCGCCGCCGTATGGGAGTGGATTTGGAACTCTGGGCAATCGAGAAAGATTGCGCTTACTTCCGCGAAGTCTTCGGACGGGAACTTTCTACTGCCGTGTCGTAGAGCGTACGCAGAATCTTCGGAGTCACACACCAGCTCAACGTACCGGAACTGCGCCGCATCTCCACTTTCGCGACGGCTCCCTTTTTCAGTTCGAGCGAGGCTTCGCATCCGGAGTCGCTGATGATCGCACCCAGAAACTGGCTGAGGTTCGGATTGTGCCCGACCACCATGATCGCTTCCTGGCGGGCGTATTTTTCCAGCAGTTTGCGGAAATCGGCGAAGCCGGCTTCGGGGCGAAGGCCCGCATCGATCTGCAGTTTGCCTTCGTAACCCAGTTCGTTGCCCACCAGAGAACCGGTTTGCGTGGCGCGTTTCAGAGGGCTGGAGACGATCACGTCCACCTGGACGTCCAACGCAGCGAGCGCGCGGCCGATGTAACCGCATTGCGCGATGCCTTCGGGATCGAGAGCGCGCTTCTCGTCCTTTTTCGGATTGGCAACGTGCTCCCCCGCGCTGGCGTGACGCAAGAAGTAAAGAATCATTGCGCACTACGTTCCTTCCTGATGATTACCGTGTGCTTTCGCGGCGCAGCCGGCGGGGGCAGCGTCGCAGCCTGCTTGCCTTCGGCCAGGCCAATCAGGAAATCCTGCGCACTGAACGCGGCTGCGCCCACTGGCGGTTTGGTTTTGAGTTTCCCCTGCGGCGATTGCCAGGCACGAATGTAGGTGGCATCGCGGAGCAGGATACGCGCTTTGCGATTGTCGGCCAGGTATGCGTCGAGAATTTCATGGCGTACGCGATCGCGCAACACTTCGTCGAGCAGAGGCACCAGCACTTCGACGCGCTCGTAAAGATTGCGCGGCATCCAGTCGGCGCTGCCCATGTAGATTTCTTCGTCGCCGCCGTTGGCGAAATAGTAGATGCGGCTGTGCTCAAGGAACCGTCCCACAATGCTGCGCACACGAATGCGGTCACTCACACCGCGCACGCCGGGACGCAGGGCGCAGATGCCGCGGACGATCAGATCAATCTCCACTCCGGCCTGCGAGGCACGGTAAAGGGCTTGCACCACACTCTTATCGAGAAGCGCGTTCATCTTTGCGATGATGCGAGCCTCGCGCCCCTGGCGGGCGTGTTCGGCTTCACGATCAATCAGGGCAATCGATTTCTCGGCCAGGTCGAGCGGGGCCACCAGCAGCGGATCGTAGTCTGGATTTTCCGCATACGCGGTGAGGAAGCTGAACACATCGTGAACCGCCCGCGTCACTTCTGGATTTGCCGTGAATAAACTGAGATCGGTATAAATGCGCGCCGTGGTTGCGTTGTAGTTTCCGGTGCCGATGTGGGCATAGCTGCGGATCGCGCCGTCGGGATCGCGGCGCACCAGCAACGATAGCTTGCAGTGCGTCTTCAGGCCGACCAGTCCGTGAAACACCTGCACACCGGCATCTTCCATGTCACGCGCCCAGCGAATGTTGTGGGCTTCGTCGAAGCGCGCTTTCAGTTCCACGACCGCGGTCACTTCCTTGCGCGAGGCGGCGTCGATGAGCGACGGCACGATCAGCGAATGTTCGTTGGTGCGGTAGAGTGTCTGCTTGATGGAGAGCACACGATCGTCTTCCGCCGCCGACTCGATGAAGGAAACCACGGCGTCGTAGGAATCGAAGGGGTGGTGCAGCAGTATGTCGTGACGACGCAACTCTTCGAATAAATCGTTCGACTTGGCGGTAAGCCGCAACTCCCGCGGCGAAAACGGACGATACTTCAGGTCGGGACGATCCACCTGCTCGTAAACGTTGAACAAGCGCGAAAGATTCACCGGCCCGTTGACCGGAAAAACCTGCCAGGGGTCGAGTTCAAACACGGTTCGCAGGCGCTCGATGATTTCGGGATCGGCGTCGGCCTCAATCTCCATGCGCACCGCGTCTCCCTTGCGCCGGTTGTGCAATTCCGCGCGCACGGATTCGAGCAGGCTGCGGGCTTCTTCCTCCTGCAGATAGAGATTGCTGTTGCGGGTCACGCGGAAGGGCGCGGAAGAAACCACGTCATAGCCGTGATACATGTTCACGGCGTGGTGCGCGACCAGGTCGGCGAGGAAAATAAAATCGGTCGTGCCCTCGGACGGCAAGCGCACCAGCCGCGGCAGAGCCCGCGGAACGGCCACTACTCCGGTGTAGGTTAGCGCGGAGCGCCGGCGGCGACGCAGCAAGAAGCCCAGGCACAACGCCTTGTTGATCACCCGCGGAAAAGGATGCGCGGGATCGACCGTAACCGGAGTGAGCAGCGGATCGAGTTCTTTCTCGCAGTATTCGTCGACGAACCGCAGGGCTGCCGGGTCCAGTTCGTGCAGGGCCAACACTCGAATGCCGCTCGCGGCCAGAGCCGGGCGCAGGCGCGCGTTCCAACAGTCATACTGGTCGTCGACAAACTCATGGCAAAGTTTTCCGAGAAGTTCGCGCTTCTGCACCAGAGTGGTGCCGTCGGGACCGGCCTCGTTGTAGCCATCTTCAATCTGCTGCACCATGGCAGCCACCCGTATCTCGAAGAACTCATCGAGATTGCTGGCTGAGATGGCCAGAAACTTCACGCGCTCGAGCAGCGGATTACTCTCATCCCCAGCCTCTTCGAGCACACGACGGTTAAACGCGAGCCAGGAGGTGTCGCGATTGAGGTAATACTGGGGATCTTCGAGTGAAATACGCGCCATGCGGACGTGCCGTTACTGCATATCTTTCCTGGGTTTCCCGACCTTCTCGGGCATAGGTTTCGCAGAGCCTCTAGTATAAAGCATCCTGAAAAATGAAAACGGCGTCCGGCTGACTCTCACCTGACGCCGCTATATTTTGGAGCTGCCCACCGCTCGCCGGGCCGCGTCAGCGCACTTCTTTGATCGCCTCTTTCACTTTTTGCGCGACGCTGTCCGGAAGTGGCGCATAGGCCAGAGCGGAAGTCATTTTCTGGCCGTCCGTTACCATCCAGTTCAAGAAGTCAGAAAGAATCTTACCCTTGGCCGGGTCTTTGGACTGTGCCGGAATCAGCAGCCATGTGAAGCTCGCAATTGGATAGGCATCCTTGCCGGGCGCGTTGGTGATCGAAACGCGAAAATCCGCGGGCATCTTCGGAGCCGAAGCCGCGGCCGCCGTCACGCTCTCGAGCGATCCTTTTACGAAGTTGCCGGCGGCATTCTGCACGCTGCCGAATGGGATTTTGGTCTGCAGCGCGTAGATGAGCTCGACGTAGCCGATAGCTCCCGGCATCTGGCGAACGTATGCGGCGACCTGCTCATTGCCTTTGCCGCCAAGCCCGAGCGGCCACTTCACTGCGGTACCGCTGCCCACACGGCTCTGCCAATCGGAACTCACCTTCGACAGATAGTCGGTCCAGATAAAAGTTGTGCCGCTGCCGTCCGAGCGGTGAATGACAACGATGTCCTTGTCGGGGAAATTCACGCCCGGATTCACGGCCGCAATCGCCTTGTCATTCCACTTCGTGATGGTGCCCAGAAAGATCCCAGCCAGGACGTTGGGAGTAAATTTCAGCTCGGCGCTCACTCCCGGGACGCTGTAAACCGGCACCACCGCTCCCAGCACAGTGGGAATATTGAGGATCTTGGATTTCGCCGCCTTGAGCTGCTCGTCATTCATGGGCATGTCGCTGGCCCCGAAATCCACGGTGCCTTCCGAGACTTGGCGGATTCCGCCGCCGCTGCCGATCGACTGGTAATTGATTTCAATATCGGAGTGCAGCTTGTGGTACTCGCTAAACCACTTGGAATACATGGGATAAGGAAAAGTAGCGCCCGCCCCGTTGAGCTTGGTCTGCCCCAACGCCGCCACCGGCAAAAGAACACACAACCAAAACAGAATGGCTTTCCGCATCATCACACCCCCCTGAAATGTTGGTACTCCACTTCTAGTGGGGCAATGTTACAGGACTGTTACAGCGTGGTGAATTTGTAGTGAATGGGAAGCGAAAATGGTTTGGCTACGGCGCCGGCTGCAGCCGCACAAGTTCCCGCGCGAAGAGTGGATTGGCGGGAAACTGTGCTCGCAACCCAATCAGCAGCTGGATTGCCCGCGGTTTGTCCTTATCGCGCACATAGGCAATCGCCAGCAGGATGCGGGCGAAAGGCGCCAGGTAGCGGCCGTGCTCCGCGGTCAACTGCAAATCGGCGATGCCGCCCTGCCGGTCGCCCGGAAGCCCACCCAGCCGCAACAGCCAGCGAAACGGCGCGTAGAGGCTGCCCACGATGTATTTGCTGAAACCGGTAGCCAGGAACACGTCGTAGCAGTCAGGACAAACCTCCAGCAGTTGCGCTGCCCAGGTCGAGGATTCCTTCGTGTAATGCAGCGAGTCCAAGGTGCGATGATCGATCAGCGCCGCGTAGTCTGCCTGCAGCCCGGAAGCCAAGGTCATGGCAAATAACGCGTCGCGATCTTTCGGATCTTTTGCAAAACGCGCCCGCGCCAGAGTCTCCGCCCGTCCAATGGCCTCCTGAAAGCGCGCGCGCAGCGCTGGATCGGCCGCCAGCCTGGGCCGCGCCAGGAACGTTTCGTCATTCGCGTAGAACTGGCTTTCCAGGATGCCCAGCCGATTGAACTCGGAAAACAGGAACCCGGCGGCTTCGCTCACGGGGCCAACCGGATCATCGGGGTGGTCCGCCTCCCACGCGGAAAAATTTCTTTGGGCGGCGGCAAAATCCAGGTTGTAGAGACCGGAATACCCGTGATCGAGAGCCGAATCCTCGGGTACGCGCTCCGTCGGCCCTGCCGCAGCCGAGGGCGCCGACAAACCAATGCACAGGACTGCTACCATGGTTACGGCTCGTGCATTGGAGAATCTGTTCATGTCCGGGATGTCATGTTTAAGATGCGCCCGTGGTGCGCCAGCGGTCGTGTCTATCCATTGTCGTTGATCTACTGGGCTTTGCAACCAGTACATTCTTTGAGGCTCCTAATTTTGATGCAACCCGCGGCGAAAGTTCAGGCGACGGCAGTCAATTTCTTGTAAATTTTGACGCTTGTAAATATTGGTTCTTCTGATTTCTGGGCCTTGCAAATTCCAATTTTCGCAATTCCGGAAGGCCTCTTCGCCACGATAACGATGCGGACTGACCCTTCGATCCGAGGACGAAATCTTCATGAGTAACTCGCCCACGCAGTACGCTCCCGGCTGGCCCGGGATTTCTCCCCGTTGGACCTCGAGCGCAAAAATCGGAGTCGGCACCGCCCTCAACCAGCATAGCCGCGTATGGTTCACGCTCAGTCACGGAATTCTCAACGAGATCTATTTTCCGCGCGTCGACCAGGCCTGCACACGCGACATGGGATTCATGGTTACCGACGGCAACGCGTTTTTTTCCGAGGAGAAGCGCCACTGCACTTTTGAGAACCGCCCGTTCGAACCCGGCGTTCCCGCCTACGAGCTAACCAATACCTGCAACAGCGGACGCTACAGGATTCGTAAAGAAGTTCTCACCGATCCTTACCGCAACGTCGTGCTGCAGAAAGTGCGCTTCGAGCCGCTGCAAGGGCAGCTTTCCGATTATCACCTCTATGCGTTGCTCTCGCCGCATCTGGCCAACGCCGGGTACGGCAATACCGGCTGGGTCGGAGACTACAAAGGCGTTCCTATGATCTTCGCCCATCACGACGATACCGCGCTGGCGATGGTGTGCTCGGTGCCGTGGAAGAAAATGTCAGTGGGTTTCGTGGGTACGTCCGATGGCTGGCAAGACTTGTCGCAGCATTTCCAGATGGAGTGGGAATACATGCGAGCCGAGAACGGAAACATCGCATGCACCGCCGAGATTGACCTGGCGGCGTGTAACGGAGAATTCGTTGTGGTTATCGGCTTCGGCGGCATATGGAGCGAGGCGGGCCAGCAAGCACGTTCCAGCCTGCTCGAGGACTATGCCGGCCTGCGCCAGCAGTATGTGATCCATTGGAAGACCTGGCAGAACACTCTGATCAATCTTGACGACCCAAAACGCGAACACGATCTATATCGCGCATCGACTGCCGTTTTGCGCACGCATGAGTCCAAGGATTTTCTCGGCGGCATCATCGCCAGCCTCTCCATTCCCTGGGGATTCAACAAAGGCGACGAGGATCTCGGAGGTTATCACCTGATCTGGCCGCGCGACCTGGTGGAAACCGCAGGCGCTCTGCTGGCCGCCGGCGCAGTGGTCGATTCCGTTAGAGTGCTTCGCTATCTCGAGGTGACGCAGGAAGCCGAGGGAAACTGGGCGCAGAACCTTTGGCTCGATGGCCGTCCTTACTGGGGCGGCGTTCAGATGGACGAAACCGCCTTCCCGATCCTTCTGCTCGATCTGTTGCGCCGCAAGGCCCCGAAGGATCTGGGCAACCTGCAGCGATGGTGGCCCATGGTGCGCAGTGCTGCCGGCTTTATTTTGCGCAACGGACCGGTCACGCAGCAGGATCGCTGGGAAGAAGATGCGGGCTACTCTCCGTTCACGCTCGCGGCGGAAATTTCGGCGCTTCTGGCCGCGGCAGACATCGCCGACCTCACCGGCCACGGCGACGCCGCCTCGATCATGCGCGACGCTGCCGACGCGTGGAACGACAATATTGACCGGTGGATCTACGCGACCGGCGGAGATCTGGCACAACAACTTGGTGTGGAGGGTTACTACGTTCGCATCTCGCCGCCAGACAGCGGTAGTGCAGCCTCTCCTACCCAAGGCTTCGTACCCATCAAAAACCGCCCGCCGGGACAAGACCACGAAATCGCCTCGCACATCGTCAGTCCAGATGCCCTTGCGCTTGTCCGCTTCGGCCTGCGCACCCCGGATGATCCCCGCATCCTGAACACATTGCGCGTAATCGACGCGCTGCTGGCCGTGGAGTTGCCGCAAGGACCTTGCTGGTATCGATACAACGGTGACGGCTATGGAGAGCACAAGGACGGCTCGGCGTTTGATGGAAACGGAATCGGCCGCCCCTGGCCGCTTCTCGCCGGGGAACGCGCCCATTACGCGCTCGCCGCCGGACATCCCGATGAAGCCAAGGCTCTGCTCACGGTCATGGAAGGTTCCACCGTCGGTCAGAGCCGGGCGCTGCCCGAGCAAGTTTGGGATGCCGCGGATATTCCCGCGCTGGAACTTTTCCGGGGCAAGCCCTCCGGCTCCGCGTGCCCGCTGGTGTGGGCCCATTCCGAGTACATAAAGCTGCTACGCTCAATTCGCGATGGCAAGATCTTCGACCAGCCACCGCAAACCGTTCAACGCTATTTGGTGGAGAAGCGCGCGCGGACCATCTTCGGTTGGAGGATGAATAACAAGACTCGTACCATTCCGCGCGGCAAGACGCTGCGCATCGTGCTGATTTCGCCCGCAACCGTGCACTGGAGCGTCGACGGTTGGAAGGCATCACAAGACACAAAGACCCGCGATTCCGGGCTGGGGATCCACACGCTCGATCTGCCGACCACCTCGCTGCCCGTGGGTGGTCAAGCAGTCTTCACGTTTTTCTGGGCCAAGGAAAACCGATGGGAAGGCGCGGACTACACCGTGACCGTGCAATAGAGATGAAGCTGAAAGCCATCTCGTTAAGAAGCCTTGGCCATCTCATAAATGGCTTTGGGAAGGGCACGGCTTCAGCCGTGCCACCAGCGGCTGGCAACCCGGGCTCTAGCCTTTGAGGTTTCGCCGTGTCCAACCGTCGAGGATTTATCAGATAGCCTCTGGCTTGATTGTCATTCCGAACAAGCCAGACTCACGCTTCCGGCGGACTCGAGTAGAGCAACTCCACCACCGTGCAATCGTCGCTGAGCGGATTTCCTGCGCAGAAGGTCGACACGGCAGAAAAAATTCCTTCTAACGTCGGTGTCTTCGCCGCGGCCGCTTCCAGCCGAGAATCTTCGAAGAAATCTCCCATGGAATTCTCCGCCTCGGTGACTCCGTCGGTCACCAGAATGAAGCGGTCGCCGGAATTCAACTGGCAGCGGGCACTTTCAAAAGTCGCGTCGGCCAGCAGGCCGACCGGGACATTGCCGTGCGGGGGACGCATTACTTCCCCGCCGCACACCAGCAGCGGCGGCACATGCCCGCAGTTCACATATTCCAGATCGCCATCGCGGCGCAGGCGCGCCAGCAGCACGGTCGCATATTTTTCACCCACCAGTTTTTCCGTGAAGAAGCGGTTCACGGCGCTCACAATCTCGAGCAGCGCGCCACCGGAAATAAGATGGGAATAAATCATGCCCTGCAAGGTGGACGCCAAAAGCGCCGCGGAAACTCCCTTGCCGCTGACGTCGGCCAGCACCACCGCCAGACCTTCCTTGGTATTGACCGCATCAAAAAAATCGCCGCCGATTTCTTTGCAAGACAAATTTTTCCCACGCAGTTTGGCGAAAGGCACTTCTGGAATCTTCACCTGCATCAGCCGCTGCTGAATCGAAGCCGCAATGCTCAGTTCCTGCTGGTAGCGGCGCGATTCTTCTTCAGCCTGCACCAGTCGCGCATTCTCGATCAGCGACGCCGCTTCTGTCGCGATCACGTGCAGAATGTCCTGGCCGACGCCGCTGATGTCACGCGAGGCAAAGCGCGAATCCACGTAGAGAACTCCCATTACTTCCACCGCGGTCTGCGCGGGCACCGGCGTTTGCGCATCGCGCGTGGACTGCACCTGCATCTTTCGCAACGGAATGCAGACCACAGTGCGCAAATCGAAAGCGACAATGCTTTGCCGTCCCGCAAGATCGATCGACTGGCTGGTGTCCGTGAGCAGGAATTCCGAATTCGACCGCATCGACTCTTCCAGAATCGAGTGCGAAATCGTGGTGTCATCGAGCAACGGATCGCCCTTCAGGTTGCGTCCTGCCGCCAGCCGCAGTTTGCCTTCGTCATCTTTCAGAAAAACGTAGCCACGCTCCGCCCGCGTCAGCCGCAAGGTGACGTCGAGCATCGTCATCAGGATTTCGTCGAGCACGCCCGCAGTGTTCAGCTTGCGCGCCGCTTCGAGAAACAGGCGGAGTTTCTCGAGATCGGTGGCTTCCGCGGAAATCTGTACGCCCGAAAGCTGGCTCAGGAATTCACGCGCAGTATTGGAAGTATTTTGCGCCGGGTTAAAAAGAATGTAGGCGGAATCGCGAGCCCCGAATTCCAGGCGGTCGTTGCGCTCCAGTTTCTGGCGCTGGATGCGCTCCCCATTGACGAAGGTGCCATGCTTGCTTCCCTGGTCGATCAGATAGAAATCGTCGCCTTCGAGCACAATCTGCGCGTGATCGCGCGACACGCGCGGGTCGGCGATGACCAGGTCTTTATCAACCTTGCGTCCCACGCTGAACGGCGTGCGGTTGAGCACGATACTTTTTTGATCGTTGCCCTGGACAAACACCAGCGCGGGAAACACACCGGAACCAGAACCGTGGTGACTGATGGCACTCAGGGTCATGAAATGTCAGATCGCCGGGCGCATCCGGATTTTCGCGTTCGTCGGGAAGAACTGCGCTTGCCTCGCCTGAACAGACTACCCTGTCGGCTCATGCGCTCGCAAGGCACTTCGCGGATGCCATGCCGCCAGCATGGCCGCCGCTAAGATCAGAACCGGCAATGCAAACGTTGCATAAAACGGGGCTTTCCACCCGCTGAACGCCGCGTCGCGCGATACGAACCACAGGGCGCTCAGGCCCAGACTCGCGATCCATTGCCAGGCCAGCGCCAACCCAGCCGCCCAGGACAGTGGGCCTCCAGAGCGCGATTCTGCTTGCAGTACGAGGTCTCGCGCTGGAAATTGCTCTCGCGCCAGAAAAAGAATTGCCGGCAGCAGCAGAACCTGATTATAGGGCGCGAACATGGGAACCACGAGCACAGTCAGGCTTAGGACAACTACGAGCGAACCCCCGAATCCAGCGGATCCCGAGGCTTCGCGGCGCAGCTTCCACAGGAGCAGCATACTTGCGAAGCACGCGATCGCCGCGAGAATATCTCCTCCATAACTGCCCAGCGCCCCGTTCACCAGCTGATCGAGAACCGACTCATTCTGGGTGTATTGATGGTACTGGCGGATCGCTTCGAGAAACATCTTGATCCAGCCCGGCAGCACCCACTCCGCAGCGATCAGAAGTGCGCCCATGATCACGGCGAAACCAAACACCAGCCGCCGGCGCGCCTTCCAGTGGCTCACGGCCCAACCTAAAAACCAGAGCACCATCGGCCACGCCAGTTGCGGCTTGATCGTCGCCAGTGCCAGAATCGCACCGCCGCAAAAAAAGTATCCGCCCGCCACGCACGCAGCCGAGCCGGCCAGCAGAGCAGCCACCAGCAAGCTCAACTGCTGCAGCTTGATTCCCTGCACCGCAGGAACGCTGCCCAAAGTGAGCGCGATCGCGATTGCAATGGCAACCGGTGGCGGCCGCCAACTGAGCGCCCGCAACCACAGCGGCACCGTTGCTGCAGTGACCGCGATCAGCAGCCAATAGAAAAATAACTGCACCGTGTGAAATGAAAACCCGACGAGCGGCGCGAGTAAAAAAACAACATAAACCGGATACGCGAACCCTTGTCGGTCCTTAGGATCGCCCGGCCGCGATGGATCCAGCGCGCGGCCGTAGTATCCTTTTTGAATTTCGAGCGCCACTTCGTCGCTGTAAGGATTACGTTGATGAAGCAATAACTCGCGAGCCCCCAGCCAGCGCGGGTAGAGGTCCGAGAGATTTCCGCGCGGGCGGTCGTTCGCGACTGCGTCGGCAACTTGATGACCCACCAAAATCCGGTCCACATAAAACCACATGCTCGTGGCCGCCAGCAGCGCCAGGAACAGCCACAGAGCGAGTTGCCAACGTTTTTGCAAGGTTAGGTTTCTGCGAAATTATCGAGCGGGTTATCTCGCGCCACGCTCGAATCGAAAGAGAACAGCGCACCTATGTTACAACTGATCGAAACAAAAACGATCGGACTAAAAGATGGTGGGGCAATTTGAATTTCTTCGCGTACTTTGCGGCATTTCTTCGCGCACTTAGCGGTTAAAGTCTTTTGATTCACAAGAGCAAGACCCCTTTAACGGCAAAGATCGCAAAGGAAAGCCGCAAAGTACGCAAAGAAATTAAAATTGAGCCACCACTGACTAAAACGATCGAAACAAAAACGATCGGCACAAACTCTTCCATGCGATGGCGCATCGCAATCTCGGCGGCGATCGGGCTGGCCAGCGGAGTCTTCTGCTGGTTTCTCATGGTGCATTTCCACCAGGACGCGGCTGACTTCCGCTGGGCCTTGCGTCTCGCGCGGTACGTGTTACAGCGCCAGAATCCGTATAACACTCCGCTGGAGCAGTATCCGCTCACCGCGGGTTTCTTTGCACTGCCATTCCTGCGATTTACGCCCGAAGTCGCCGCCGGACTTTTCTGGGGCATCAGCTCGGCGCTGCTGGCTTTCGGTCTGACTCGCGACGGCTACGGCCGCCTCCGCATTTTTCTGGCCTATCCCTTCTGGGCTGGAATTCTCACCGTGCAGTGGTCGCCCATCATCGCGGCCGGCGCATTTTTCCCGCTGCTGCTGCCGGTGACCATGGCCAAGCCGCAGATTGGCCTGCCCGTTTTTCTTACGCATCTCAGCCGCCGCGGCCTGGTAGCGTGTGTTTTGCTCGCCGCCGCAAGCCTTGCGGTGATGCCGAACTGGCCGGTGCTCTGGCTGCGGCAAACGGCCAACTACGAGTTCTTCATCCCGATGCTGATTCTTCCGGGACCGCTGTTGCTCCTCGCATTGTTTCGTTACCGCGACCGCGACGCACTGCTGCTCCTACTGGCCGCGCTCATGCCGCAGCGCTGGTTTTTCGACGCCTTTATTCTCTGGCTCATTCCAAAATCGCGTCGCGAAATTGTCTGGACCGCCTTCCTCAGCTGGGGTGCCGGCATCTGGCGCTGGTACCACTATCACTACACCTCGACGCAGGTCGGCCGATGTGTCGTGATTTTTCTCTACCTCCCGATGCTGATCGTCGTGCTCTCGCGGCCACGCGCAGAACGGCGCCCAGAGCCTCAACCCAACCGAGCCGACCCGCTCAGCCCGCAGCCGAGCGTTCCGGCGTAACCCCGCCTGGCGCAACTCCGCGTGCGCTCCCGATTCGCGAGGCCTCTTTGCCGATCTGCCACACCGACCACAACAGCGGAATGGCCATGAGATTTATATTGCTGTTCTCCAGCCACAGCACGAGCCAGAGCGGACTGACCAGAAGCGGCAGACTCGGAATCAGCAGCGCCGCTTTCCTGCCGGGAAAATTCGTCAGAGTCGTCCAGCCGTAGTCGGTGAGCAGGACCAGCGGGAGAATCAACAGGCAGAGATCGTGCGCGTTGGTGTGCCAGCTGGTCAGTACCGCGGCCACAACTGCCAGTGAAAATCCCACCTCAAGATGATCTCTTGAAGCCAGCCTGCCCTTAATTGCCGCGAAACCCAGCAGCAATACAGACAACACAAGAACCAGACCTGCCAGCACCCCAGACACAGGACTGCCTGACACGGAATTAAAGGACCATCCCTCAATCAGCCCGCGCAGGTTCGGCATCAGTTCCGGTGGTACGCCCCCAAGGGCCGGAGATTTTGCGATCTGCAACACATATTTGGGATAGGCCAGCATCCCCTGCCAACCCACCAGCCCCACGGAGAGCAATGCCCACACGCAGGCGACCACGGCAAATCCTAACGCGGCGCGCTTGCGCTTCCAGAACGCGATCAGCAAAATCATCGGAATGATGAACTGAAATTTGAAAAGCGCCAGGCCGAACCATCCACCCGCAAGAAAATCAGATTCTCTTTTGAGCGCGCTGAAGCCGAGCGTGCAAAGCAGCAGCAGCAAAATCGAATCCTGCCCCTGCAACAGGCAAAGAAAAACCGGAAAGAATGCCAGAAAACCCAGAACAAATTCCCAGGGCGGAATCACGCGCAACACATGCAAGTGCCGCCGCAACGTCACTGCCACCCCGAACAGCCCGACAATGTTCAGCAGGTCCCACGCCACGAACGCCTGCCGGTAGGGCAGCAGAGTCAAGGGCAGAAAGACCACCGCTTCGAGAGGCGGGTGGATATAAGGCAGCGGCCCGCGCCTCGATTCAGTTGGCCCATCGGTGAATACCCGCTGCACTTGATACTGAGTATGCGGGTCGTAAAGCTGATGCCGCATGCCCTCGCGAAGGATAGTGCCGGCCGTGTAGAAAACTGTGAAATCGGGATAGCCGCGCAAAATGCGTTCCCGCAGGTTGACGAAGAACAGCGCATGCAGGCACAGCATGCCCACCACAAAAATCCGGATGAGGCGGCGGCGTACTTCCGGTTTTCGCGCCAGCGGCTTTCTTCCGGGCACGAATGAAGAGGGAGACTGTATTTGCTCAGGGGGCACGGTGCGACGCGATTGTATCCTGTGTGCCCGTTCCCTATGTATGATGGTGGCCGCAATGAACCAAGCCCGCGCACTGGGATGGCTTACGACACAACGCACTTTCCTCGCCATCGTCTTCGTGGGGATTTTTGCCCTGTCGGCGCGTAGCGTCACCGACCCCGACGTGTGGTGGCACCTTAAGACAGGCCAACTCATTGCGCTGACCAGAACCGTCCCCCACACCGATTCTTTCTCCTTCACCCGCGCCGGATGTCCCTGGGTAGCGCACGAGTGGCTCAGCGAACTTTTTATTTACGGCATTTATTGCGTCAGCGGTTGGGGCGGATTGATTTTTGTGTTCGCTGTGATCGTCAGCGCCGCGTTTTTCCTGGTTTATCTGCGCTCGGCCCCAGATCCTTACAGCTCCGGCATCATCGTGCTTCTAGGCGCCTGGGCCACTGCTCCCATCTGGGGAGTGCGCCCGCAAGTGGTTTCCCTGCTGCTGACCAGTTTGTGGTTTCTAATTCTTGAACGGTCCGAGCGAAATCCCCGCCTGCTCTGGTGGACTCTCCCGCTGACCGTTCTCTGGGTCAACCTGCACGCGGGCTTTGCACTGGGGTTGGCGCTGATTGTGCTTTTTCTCGCGGGAGAACTCCTGGAGCAGTTCACATCCTCCCGGCCTTCGAATCATGCGCGTCTGCGCGTGCTGGCAATCACGTTCCTGTTTGACCTTCTGCTGGTCCCGCTGAATCCGAGTGGCATGAAAATGTACTTTTATCCAGTCGACACCCTGCGCTCACAAACCATGCAGAACTACATCGCGGAGTGGGCTTCTCCCAACTTTCACCACGCGGAATACATTCCATTCCTGGTTCTTCTGCTGGCGACGACCGCCGGCCTGGCTTGTGCGAGAGTGCGGTCGAGACCACGCGACGTCTTGTTGCTGATGGTGAGCACGTTCGCTGCGCTGTCGTCGATTCGGATGATTCCCTTCTTCGTGCTGGTGGCAGTGCCTGTCCTGTCCCGGCACGTGAAGTGCTGGGCGCGTCCGGAGGGTCGGCATGGTTCCTCTCCACGGGTTCCCTTGCCCCATGCGGGTTTGCTCAATGTGCTCGTTCTGGTCTCTCTGGCTGCGTTCGTCGGGTTTCAACTCAATTACGTCGTTCAACGCCAGCCCCGGGTCGAGGCCCAGCGCTTTCCGGCTGGCGCGGTCGCCTACCTGCAGGCGCATCCTGCCACAGAACCGCTCTTCAATCTCTACGATTGGGGAGGCTATGTGATCTGGAAACTCAATCCGCGAACCCCGGTTTTTATCGACGGCCGCGCCGACCTGTATGGCGAATCTCTGATGCGCGAATTCGCGGACACCTACGACTTAAAGCACGACTGGCAAAGGGCCCTGCAAACGTGGCAGATCCAGACCGTCCTGGTGAACCCGGACTGCGCGCTCGCGGTAGCTCTGCAGGCTGCCCCGGGCTGGCAGGTTCGTTACTCGGATTCGCAGGCGGTAGTTCTTGAGCTTTCCGCGCCGTCAGCACGGTAAAGTCGATAACTGCCTACCGCACAATCAGTTACGAAAGTTTTGCCCCGCCAGCGGGGGCAGGGGGAGAAGTTTCCTTGGTACCCAAAGAGTATGCAAGAAATTACTCTTTCCTTGTATTTTGCGGGGTATGATGGAATGTAGTTGAGGCGTGAAACTCCTCCCAACTTGAAGATGCGACGGCTTTTGGACGCCGTCGTGTCTGGTTAATCATGTCTGGTTTAATCGTGTCTGCTTGAGATCGTTTTGTTTACAGGAGAGTCGAACCTATGCAGCTTGCACGCAGGCTTTTCAAGGACGAACAGGGTCAGGATATCGCCGAATATGCGGTGATGCTGGCCGTGATTCTGGTGATTGTGGTGGGGACCGTCCGGCTGATTGGCTCCAATGCCAACAATGTCTTTTCGTCGGTCGCCAGCAGCATTCAGTAACCACAAACACGAACGCCAAACTTCAGATAGCATTGCCTTTGCAGTTTTCTGAGGGAGCAGCATGAACCGCACACGATTGTTGATGATTGGAGTTCTGGCTCTGGCCCTTGGCACCATTGCGGGCCTCATCGCCTACAGGAACTTGCAATCGAGAAGCGGACCTGGGGAATCGGGCGTGCCCGTGGTGGTGGCGGCAGATGATATCCAGGTCGGCGCCCGCATCGAAGAGCACGACGTTCGCATCGCCAACCTTCCGCCATCCTCTCTTCCGGCCAACACTTACGACCGGCGATCGAAGGTTCTGGGGCGCGGAGTGGTCGTCCCGATTGCCAAGGGTGAGTTCATTCTGCCGTCAAAACTGGCCGGCGAAGAGGCCGGCGCTGGGTTGCCTTCGCTGATTCCAAACGGAATGCGGGCCGTTTCCGTGCGCGTAAACGAAGTGGTCTCGGTGGCTGGATTCGTCACGCCCGGTACCCGCGTCGACGTGCTGCTCACGGGAACGCCGGAAGGCGGCAACGATCAGCAAACCACCACGGTGCTGCAGAATGTGCGCGTGATCGCGACGGGCCATACTCTGGAGCATAGTGCTACAGGCGAGGCGCAGAATACTGCGGTGATCACGCTGCTGGTTTCGCCTGACGACGCCCAGCGATTGACTCTGGCCAGTTCTCAGGGACACATCCAGCTGGCGTTGCGGAGCCCGCTCGATACCAAACAGGATGATGTTGCGTCGTCCAGCGCGAGAGGTTTGTATAAGGGGTCAGCGCCGGTGATTACTCAGGTCAGGGTTCCTCACGCGGTTGTAGTGAAGAAACCGGCCGCATCGGTGTCTCCGGCCTCCTCGGTCCTGAGCATCGAGGTTATCGAAGGTGAAAAGAAGATGGACGTCAAATTTCCCGAACAGGGTTCCGACCCGAAGGGGTCCGACACGAAATGAATGGCGCCCAGCTCGACGTCCGACCGACAAGAAGAATCGACTCAGCCTTTCCTCACCGGGAGAAGAATCCGAAGATGAAAGTTCGTACGGTGCTTCTTGTGGCTACGGCCACCCTGATATTGCTGCCAGCCAACTCGTTCGCTGAATTCTTGCAACAACCCGCGTCGCCGGCGCTCGATCCTGCACAGGAACCGACTGCACCGACGGGCACCCCGACCACCAACCTTCCGCCACAATCAAATCAGCCGCAAGCGTCGGCCCCGCTGCGTGTCATGGTTGGAAAGTCGTTGCTCATCAACACCACTGAACGGCTGAAGATCATATCGGTGACCGACCCCGCAGTCGCGTCTGTGCAGGTTGTTACACCCACACAAATTCTGGTTCATGGCCACACGCCGGGCGAAGTTTCCTTGATCATGTGGGATGACCTGGAGCGCTCGCGCAGCTTTGATCTGCGCGTGGACGTTGACGTCAGCGCCTGCGCGGAAGAGGAGCATCGGGTTTTCCCAGAGGAGCAGATCACCGTTACTCCCTCGCGCGCTGCGATTGTTTTATCCGGACACGTTTCCACGGAGGATGTCGCCAAGCGGGCCGGAGACCTGGCTTCTGCCTACTCTCCGAAAGTGATCAACGTGCTCACGTTCGGACCGGTCGGCGCTCAGGAAGTTCTGCTGCAGGTGAAGTTCGCGGAAGTGGACCGCTCCGCGCTGGCGACAATGGGCGTGAACTTTGTTTCCACCGGCGCGGCGAACACTGTCGGGAGCACCACCACTGGACAGTTTGGCGGCGTGGGCACGCAAACCATCAGCCAGACTGTGGGTCAGGGCGGTCCGTTCACGGCTACCAGTTCCCTGAGCAACGTGCTGAACTTGTTCCTGTTCCGGCCTGACATTCACTTTGGAGCCGTCATTGAGGCGCTGGAAACCAAGAACCTGCTACAAATTCTCTCCGAACCGAACCTGATCGCGATGAATGGCAAGGAGGCGAGTTTCCTGGCGGGCGGCCAGTTTCCGTTTCCGATCGTGCAGCCGGGGGCGGGCTTTACCGCGGTTACTATTTCGTTCAAGGAATTCGGCGTCAAGCTGGTATTCACTCCGGTGATCATGCCGAACGGGAATATTCATTTGAAGGTTGCCCCGGAAGTGAGCACACTCGATTTCTCGAACGCGTTGACCATCTCCGGATTTACGGTTCCTGCCCTGAGCACGCGCAAGGCGGAAACTGAATTTGAATTGCAGGATGGTCAAAGCTTTGTGATTGCCGGCTTGATGGACAATCGCGTGACCGACGTTTACAACAAAATTCCCGGCCTCGGCGATATTCCGATCCTGGGAGCTTTTTTTCGCAGCAAGAGTCTGCAGAAGAACAATTCTGAATTGATGGTGTTATGTACGGTACACCGGGTCTCTCCAAGCACCGAACCTCCAGCGCTGCCCAAGGATCCGAAGCCGTTTATTGATAACAGCAAGTTCGATAAGCCATTGGGTAAGTAGAAGTCGAGCGAACCAGGGCGGGGAGAAGTAGCGGGGCATGGCAGAGCTTTCGGTTGTAATCGTAGCAGTAGATAACGAGCAGCGCACCGTGCTGCAGGTGCTGGTGGACGGCACCAGCGTCGCGCGCACCGCTCATACGTGTGCCAGCTTTCCCGTGGCTGTTTCTGACCCGGTGGTGCGCCGCGTGCGCGCCGCCACTCCCGACGTAATCCTGGTGGATATACCCGGAGACAATCCTGCGGTCGCCTTGCGGGCCATTGAGTTATTGCATCAGGAAATGCCGGACTCGGCCGTGTTCGCCATTGGAACCCTCAGCCAGCCACAGGTGATCGTCAGCGCCATGCGCGCTGGCGCTCGCGAGTTTATTGAGCGGCCGACCACCACCACGGATCTGCTGGAAGCGTTTGTTCGACTGACCGCGGCGCAGCGGCGCACCCGCCAGGAAGGTCCGCGGGGCAAAGTGTTTTCCGTGGTCAATGCCAAAGGCGGCAGCGGAGCCACCACGGTGGCGGTAAACCTGGCGCTGGCGCTGCAGGCCGCGCATGGTCACACCGCGCTGGTCGATCTCGCTCCTCTCGGGCATGCCGCGCTTCATTTGAACGTGAAGCCGCTGTTCAACGTGGCCGACGCTACCCGGAACCTGCACCGCATGGACAGTTCCCTGCTCGAGAGTTTCATGACGCGCCATGGCGGTGGATTGCAATTGCTGGCCGGAACCAACATCCCGGCTGTGGTGGAACATTCCAGCGCGGAATTCGTGAAGCTCTTCGACATGATGGTCACGCATTACCGCTACGTGGTGGTGGACGCCTCGACGCGTTTCGACGCGACCACGCGCCTGATCGCGAACTTGTCGGAGAAAGTTCTGCTGGTGGCCTGCACGGACGTGGCGTCTTTGTGGAGTGCGGCCCGCGTGCAGCAATATCTTGGAGAATCGGTGAACCGCGAACGCGTGGGCCTGGTGCTGAATCGCTTTCGCAAAGTTCCAGGCTTCAGCGAAGCCGATGCCGAAGCGGCCGCAGGGGTGAAACTGTTGTGGCGGGTTCCCAACCAGTACTTCGCCATCTCCACCGCCATTGACCGTGGTACTCCGGTGATGGCGCAGGGACATAGCGAGATTTCGCGTTGCTTTGCCGGTCTGGCTCAGGAGTTGACGCGCAACGACATCGACGTCAAACGCACGGCCTGGTCGCTGTTTAAATCGGTATAGGTTGAAATCGGTATAAAACGTTATGGCCAATCTGCAAGCCTTCGATCAATCCTTGTACCAGCAGGTGAAAGCCGACCTGCACCGCAAGATTCTCGATCGGCTTGACCTGGAAAAATTGGGCAAGACCTCGGGCGACTCCGCCCGCGACGAAGTTCTGATCGTCATTCGCAATGCCGTCAACAGTGAAGTTGTACCTCTCAGTTTCGCCGAGCGCGAGCGCCTGTCGCGCGAGATTCTCGATGAAATCTTCGGCCTGGGCCCGCTCGAGCCGCTGCTGAAAGACCATACCGTCTCCGACATTCTGGTAAACCGTTTCGACCGAGTCTACATTGAGCGCGCGGGCAAACTCGAACTTACGCCGCTGGCTTTCAAAGACAACACGCACTTGATGCAGATTATCGAGCGCATCGTTTCGCGCGTAGGCCGCCGGGTGGACGAATCTTCGCCCATGGTCGACGCTCGCCTGGCCGATGGCTCGCGCGTGAACGCCATCATTCCGCCGCTCGCCATCGACGGGCCTTGCCTTTCAATTCGCCGTTTCGGACGCGAACCCGTCACCGCCCGCCAGATGATCGAGAACCACACCCTCACCGAGCCCATGCTGGAATTGCTTTCGGCGATGGTGAAGGGGCGGCTCAACATTCTGGTCTCCGGGGGAACGGGCGCCGGCAAGACGACGTTGCTCAATGTGCTTTCGGGCTACATCCCGAATTCGGACCGGATCGTGACCATCGAAGACGCAGCGGAACTGCAATTAAAACAAGAGCATGTGGTGCGTCTCGAAACCCGGCCGCCCAACATCGAAGGCAAAGGCGCGGTGCGCCAGCGGCAGCTGGTGATCAACAGTTTGCGTATGCGTCCCGATCGCATCGTGGTGGGCGAGGTGCGCGGCGAAGAAGCCTTCGACATGTTGCAGGCCATGAACACGGGTCACGAAGGCTCGCTGACTACGGTGCACGCCAATGCGCCGCGCGACGCCATGGCCCGCGTCGAGAACATGGTTTCGATGGCGAACCTTAACATTCCGGAACGCGCCGTGCGTTACCAGATCGCCTCGGCCGTGCACGCCGTGGTGCAGATCGCGCGACTCTCCGACGGCACGCGCAAAGTCATCACCATTTCCGAGATCACCGGCATGGACGGAGACTTTCTCGCCATGCAGGATATTTTCGTGTTCGAGCGTACCGGGCTCGATGAGAATGGAAAAGTTCGTGGCGCCTTCCGCGCCACCGGGGTGCGGCCGCAATTCGCGGAACGACTGGCTTCCGCCGGGGCGCGGCTGCGTCCGGCGCTGTTCGAAACGAAAGTGGAAGTTTAGAAGAATTCGACACGTATGCCGCTTCTGATCGCATTGCTCGTATCCGTGGTGGTCGCGATGGCGGCGTTCGCCCTGGTTTCGCTGTTCGACGACCGCAGCTCCCGCGCGCGCATCATCAAGGATCGACTGGCGGCGGTGCAGAGAACGCCTGATCAGCCTGCCGTGGAAGAAGTGGCGCTGCTGCGCGACGAACAACTCAGCCAGATTCCCGCTCTCGACGGCATCCTGCGGCGCTCCGAACGCATTTCCGCGATCCAAATCATGCTGGCGCAGGGCGATACGAACATGCGTGCCGGGAATTTTCTCGCCCTGTGCGCGATTATTTCGCTGGTGGCTGGCCTCGCCGCGTTCATTTGGAGCGGCAAAGGCCCGGTGGCGTGGGTAGCCATGCTGATCGGCTTTCTGCTGCCGTATTCGTATGCCTCCTACCGGCGCAACAAACGCTTTGAGAAATTCGAGGAACTCTTCCCCGAGGCGATCGATACTTTGGCCCGGGCGGTGCGCGCCGGTCACGCGTTCACGACCGCTATCGAGATGATCGCCAGCGAAGTTGCAGAACCAGTTTGCGGTGAGTTTCGAAAACTTTACGAAGAACAAAAATTTGGCATGCCGGTGCGCGACGCCCTGATCAACCTGACCGAGCGCGTGCCTCTGGTGGACGTCAAGTTTTTTGTCACCGCGGTGATGTTGCAGCGCGAAACCGGCGGCAACCTCGCCGAGATTCTGGATAACCTGTCTTACGTGATCCGCGAGCGCTTCAAGATTCAACGCCAGGTGCGGGTCTATACCGCTCAGGGAAGGCTCACCATGGCCTTGCTGATGGGCATGCCGCCGGTCATCGTCACAGTAATGCTGCTGGTCGAGCCGGCCTTTATTCGCCCGCTGTTTTCTGATCCGATTGGACACACATTGCTGGTGGCGGGAATTACTTTGCAGACGATCGGCTATTTTGTGATCCGGAAAATCATCAAGATTCAGGTGTAATGCAAGTTGGGTTTCAAGTTCGGGTTCCAGAGTAGTTCCACGGAAAAGAAATGCTGACTCTTATTCTCACCATCGTGGTTGCAATGACGGTCGTGCTGGTGGTGTTTTTCTTCGGCGCGGCGGTGGTGACTCCCAGTTCGGTGCTGGGCGCCCGTCTGCGCGCCCTGGGCGCGCGGCCGCAGTCGGAGCAACGGGCTCCGATGCGCGAACGCATCGAGCAGGCCCTCGATCCACTCAGCAAAGCGATTCCACTTTCGCCCGCCGACGTCTCGCGCACGCGCGCTTGGCTCATCCGCGCTGGGTACCGCGAATCCCGGCACGTGACTATTTACTTTGGGTCCCGCATTCTGCTGGCCGCAGTTGGCTTCGCCACGGTGGCGCTGGTTTCCGGATTCGGCAACCTCTTCCTGATTGCCGGCATTCCGGGTCTCGGATTCTTCATCCCCCGCTTCGCATTGAAGCGGATGATCAAGAACCGCCAGCAACGCATCCGGTTGGGACTGCCGGACGCCCTCGATCTCACCGTAATCTGCGTCGAAGCCGGCCTGGCTCTCGATCAGGCCCTGATGCGGGTGGGCCAGGACTTGCACCACGCCCATCCCGACCTGAGCGATGAGTTTCACCTGGTGGACCTGGAGATGCGCGCCGGCAAGCCCCGCGCCGAGGCACTTCGCAACCTAGTGGAGCGCACCGGCGTTGACGACATCCGTTCCCTGGTGGGTACGCTGATTCAAACCGATCGCTTCGGAACCAGCGTGGCGCAAGCTCTCCGTGTGCATTCTGACTCCCTCCGCACCGAACGCCGGCAACGGGCCGAAGAACAGGCCGCCAAGACCACCATCAAGATGGTTCCTCCCCTTGTGCTATTCGTTCTGCCCTCGATCATTTTTGTAACCATCGGACCAGCCGTTATCGACCTGATCCGGCAGCTTGGCCCCGTCTCGGGCGGGAAGTAACCACGGCAGAAGCAGAAACCGGAGTGTTCCGAACCATGGCAGTTCTTTCTTCAAAAGACGCGGCTGCAAAAGCCCAGGCCTTCAACCAGACCCGCCAAGTGTACCTGGCCCGCGACGTTGTACTCGCCAACACTCATTGGACCCGGCTTCGCGGTCTGCTCGGAACCGCTCCAGATGACTTTCGTAACGGTCGCGGTATCTGGATTGTCCCCTGCCATGGCGTTCATACTCTGGCTATGCGCTTTCCCATCGATGTTGCCTATCTCGACCAGGACCGCATCGTAATTCATATCGAACGCGAGCTTCGGCCCTGGCGCTTCGCTCCCGTGCGCATGCAGGCGGCTTCGGTACTGGAACTGCCGAGTCAGGTTCTTTCTGAAACCGGAACCGAAATGGGCGATAAAATTGAGATTACTCTAGAAAAGGACGGTAACGTTCCGCGCCCGTGAGTGCCACCCTCCAACTCGAAGAAGTGACCCAGCATTACGATGCGCCGCGGCTGCTCGTGGAGTGGTCCTCGCCCTGGGACGAGTTCGTCACCTCGATCCGTCCGGCCCTGGCTCGCTCCAATGCCCGTCTGGCCGGCGAGGCGCCGTTCGGACTCGTTCCCTACCGCGTCATGCTGGCTGCGTGTGCGCTCGAACTGTTTCTGATCTTCTGCGCCGTTATTGTTCCGATCAAGCTGGCGCAGCTTCATCCCTACATTGCGCCGAGGCTCACCGGCCACGACATCATTTACTACTCTGGCGACGAACTTCCCCGCACCGAAGATTTAGGAGGAACGCATGCCGGCGCCGAGGGACGAGCCGGCGGTACGGAAGCGCATCATCGCACGCAAACCATCAAGGTTGCCCGCGGTGGTTCCATGGTGGAAAAAGTTCTCGACGCTCCCCGGCTTAAACTTGCGCCCTCGGCGGGCGCCGTCGCGAATCTGCTGGCGATTCGGCCGGACGCGGGGCCGCCTCCAACAGAAGGCATGCGATCCTCGCGAGCCGTGCCGAATCTTCCGTCAAGCGTGATTGCGCCTGTGCCGAGCGTGACCAGCGATCTCTCGCGCACTGCTCTCGCGCCCGGGTCTGTCATCCCTCCGGCTCCCAGCGTTTCCCGCGACCGGGTACTCATCGCTCCAACTTTGAACACAAGCGTGGTTGCGCCCGCGCCTGCCCTCTCCAACGATCGAACCCGTTCGACGCCGGCTCTCGCCACCAGCGTGATTGCTCCGGCGCCCGAAGCTTCGCGCGACCGGGGGATGATATTGGTCGCGCCTTCGCTCGATACCCGCGTCATCGCCCCCGCACCCAGTCTTTCCCGGGATGCCGCCCGTGAGGCCCGTTCCGCCCCGGCTCTCAATTCCAGCATCGTGCCCCCGGCACCGGCCGCGGTGAGCCGCGATGTTTCGCGCTCGCCGGTGCAAATGGCGAACGCCATGGTGGTGCCGCCACCCGTCTCGGCCCCAGAACGCGAAAACGCGCGAAATCCCAAGCTCGCGATGCCGGTTGCGTCGGTCGTCGCTCCGCCGCCGTCCGCCGATATGTCGCAGGATCTGCACCGGTTAGCCAGCGGTAGTGCACCTGACCTTTCGAAGAGCGTGGTCCCTCCGCCCCCCACGCCTGCCGCAAGCACTTCGTACATGAGTTCCCTGCTGAATCGCGTCTTCGGAAGCTCGTCGGTTGTGGCTCCGCCTCCGACGGTGACAGGAAGCAGTCCGTCCCGTACGGCTGGCTCGGTTGGGTCCAGCGTTCTTCCACCGCCTCCGGCAGTTTCCGGAAGCTCCGCCACTTCCACAGGCGCACGGGCGGGAGCAAGCCCGGTTGCATCGGCCAGAAACGTGGTTCCACCGCCTCCATCGGTCGGAATGTCGAGCGCGCGTTCCCCGGTCGCAGCCCCGGTTGCTGCTTCCAGAGTCGTTCCACCGCCTCCGGCCGTTCCCGGCGCAGGCCCGACTCGGGAGAGTCCGCTGTCGGCTTCCTCCGGCCCTGCGCTTACGCCGAGTGTCGTTCCTCTACCGCCAACTTTGGCGAATGGAAACGGAGGGGTGGGCTCGGGACGCGGGGCCAGTGGCGCCGGACTCGGTGCCCCACTCGATGCCGGCTCGGTCGTGGCCCGGCCTGCCAGTGGCGGCGGTGGCGTGGATGCGTCGGTAGTGATCTCGAAGGACCCCGGCCCCAAAGTAGGGTTACCGGCGAATGCCAAGGCTGGCTCGCTCGCTATGTCGCCCGCAGGTGGCGACAAACCGGGCCTCGGCGGTTCGGGCGGTGGATCCGGTCTGGTACCTGGCGAGGGGCCCGGGAGCGCGATGAATGGAGCAGGCGCCGGCGGAGGTAAGACGGGAACCGGTCACGGCTCTGATCCCGCTGCGAAAGCTGGAATCTCGCCTACTCCGGGCCCCGGAGGAGCGGGCAGCGCCAACCGTGGGACGCCAGCCGTGCCTGGCGTTTCCGTTGCCGGCGGCAGCAGCATGGTCACCGTCGACTTCGGTTCCGGCATTGGCAGCGGCGATCCGAATCTTCCCGGCCGCTCCTCGGTCAAGGACCAGCACAAGCTGGGTGTCAGCGTTCAAGGCACCGCGAGCTCCGGCGGAGTATTTGACTTCTACCACTTGCTACCCGGTGCCACACAGGGCATCTATATCGACACCTCGCCACTCCCAGCTGTCATGCAGTATTCCGAACCTCCGCAAGCTCGCGGAGCCTCGGGCGGGCTCACCATTCCCGAGGCCATTCATACCGACCTGCCAGCTGGACTGCCGCACTCGCGCCTGGTGATCACTTGCGTGCTCGACGCTTCCGGCAATCTGAAGAATCTTCGCGTCCTCGAAGCGGGTCCCGCGGAGATGACCGCGAAAGTGATGGCCGCGCTGCCCAGCTGGAAGTTCAGCCCGGTGATGATTGGCAACCGGCCGGTTGAGGTGAACGCCATCCTCGGATTCAACATCGACACCAACGATCGCCGCTGAGCGATCGTCGATAAGCGATCGCCGCTGAACCATCCTCGCTGAACCATCGTCGCGGGACGACCATCGCTAGCCGCGACTAGCGGGTCCGCTCAAAACTCCGTTCAAAGATCACCGCGACACCGTCCGCGTAGACGCGTTTCCAGGGCGGGGTTTGGTCCAGAATGTTGGCCAGGGCCGACCCTCTTGGGACCAGCACACAGCGGGCTTGATACTTGTCCAGAAGTCCATTCCAGCCAGGCTCTACATGCACCATCTTCAAGTAGGACTTTAAGAATTCCTCGCCGTACAGATCGTGGCGGTCATCGACCGCGACCAGAGTTCGAGGATAGAGCCGGTAAATCAGATAACCGCCCCAGTAGTCCGGAACCGTCACCGGGTCTGTTTGGTCGGCGGTTCTCTCCCCTGCCGCTTTGCGGTCGAGAAAATCTACTGCCGCGGCGGGAAATCGCTTCGGGTCAAAATGCGCATCCATCAACCGGTTCGCGCCCAACTTGCCGCCGTGCGCTGCGATCACAGCTAGAAAAACGGCTACAGCAATGGCCCAGAGATGTCCGCGGAGACTCGCTTCCACGGCCCCCATCCTCTCCGTAAACGCCGCCACGCGATCGCCGAGCGTTCGGAACGAGGTCAGCCGGCCCGCAAGATTCCTGCTGGCGCCAGACAGCAGAGGGCCAATTACCAGGGCCAGCAGCAGCGAAGAAACTGGAATATTTCTCGACGCGTAAAGACCGGAATATAGCGCGAAGAGAATCACCAGCCCTTCGCTCACTCGCAATGCACGAGCCCGCGCCGCGAGCGCAACCATGGCGGCCAGCACCAGCAGCGCGAAGCACCGCTGGGCCACGCCGTGAAAGTTGGGAGATTGAAATTCGTCAATATGTTCCATTAGAAAGCGGTTCGACAAGTAACCGTAGATGTGGGCGTGCAGCTTCCATCCATAGGGATTTACCAGAGACGCCACGCCGGCCGCCAAGCCAATGGCAACCAGACCTCTGGCCTGCGCCCGCCACCGCAGCTTGGCGAGAAACTCGTCAAACTTGTCTTCGTTCAGCCGGAGCGCGTACCAGACCGCACTCACCCAGTAAATCGCCAGCAAGACAAAGCCGACCAGAAAACCCCCATGCACATTGACCCAAACCAGCATCAGCACGGGCAAAAGCCACAGGCGCCGGCGGCTTGTGACTGCGGAACGTATTGCAGAGGGTCCTGCAACATCGCCCCGAACACAATCGGATTCCGACGAATCCAGAATCCAGAACCACGCCAGCGTAAACAGCCAGCTCAACACGTGGGGTCGCGCCAGAAAATGAATCATCGACGCCGAGGCCGCCAGTAACAGCAACACCAGAGCCGCAAACACGTTCGTCCCGCGGCGGAGCAGCAGCCGGAACGTCCATGCAAACACGCCCGCGATCACCACCGCGGTAAACCACACCACGCCGTTCAGCCCGGCCCAGCTGTCTAAGCCGCCTACGACCACGTCGTAGAGCCACTCCCAGGCGAACCACGTTTTCCCGCGCATCACCGAGGAAAAGGAATCCACCCGCGGAACGGCGTGCGTTGCGAGAATCTGCTGGCCGGTGCGAATATGCCATCCGATGCCGGCATCTCCCAGCAAGCGCATCGAGAGAGAGGTACAAGTGAGAACGGCTAACAGAGCGATGAAGATGGTGTCGCCCATGGACGGAATCAGCAGGCGCGTCCAGAGCGGATGTGCACCTGTAGCCGACGAACTTCTGGAACCGTCTGCCATCGCGGTGAATCTTATAGAGTGTGGAAGGTAACGGCAAGATCGACGGTGGCCTGCCTCGCGTGGTAATTGTGGGTGCGGGCTTCGGTGGCCTCAACGCCGCTCAGGAGCTGGGCCGCGCGAAGGCGCGGATCACCGTGATTGACCGCAGGAATTACCACACCTTTCAGCCGCTGCTCTACCAGGTCGCAACTGCTGGGCTTTCGCCCGGAGAAATCGCGGCGCCCATTCGCTCGATACTTTCCTCCCACAAGAACACTGAAGTTCTCATGGGGGAGGTTACGGGATTCGATCTCAACCGCCGCAAAGTCGAAACGCCGGACGGCCATATTCCTTACGACTACCTGATCGTCGCGGCCGGAGCCAGTCACGCCTACTTCGGTCACGACGACTGGGAACCGTTCGCTCCCGGCCTCAAGACGATTGAGGATGCCCTCGAAATTCGCCGCCGGGTGCTGCTGGCCTTTGAGTTGGCCGAACGCCAGGTGGCCGCGGGAGGAGTCGCTGCGCCACTGAACTTTGTAGTCGTCGGCGGTGGACCCACCGGAGTGGAGCTTGCGGGAACGCTGGCCGAGATCAGCCGTCACGCTCTGGCGCATGAATACCGCGCTATCGATCCGAAAATGGCGCACATTCTATTGCTGGAGGGCGGCCCGCGCGTGCTTCCCGCGTACGCCGAAGATCTCTCGCGCAGCGCGCAAGAGCAACTCCAGCATCTGGGCGTAGAAGTGCGCACTTCAAGCGTCGTAACCCAGATCGAACCCGGCGTAATTCACATCGGCGGAACCCGGCTGTCGGCAACCGTGATTCTGTGGGCCGCGGGCGTAGCTGCATCGCCCCTTGGCAAGAAGTTGGACACGCCCGTCGATCGTGCCGGTCGCGTGCTGGTGCGGAAGGATTTGAGCCTTCCCGGCCATCCCGAAATCTTCGTGATTGGAGACCTCGCCGCGCTTAACGACGAAAACGGAAAAATGCTGCCCGGAGTCGCGCCGGTCGCGATTCAACAGGGAAACTATGTCGCCAAACTAATTCGCCGCGAAATCAAATCGTCGCCCGAAACACCCCGGCCTGATTCGTCAGTAACGGGTCCGGGTGCTCCATTTCTCGCGTCTTTTGCGGGAAGTGCTGATGTTGAAAGTCGTCCACCATTCCACTACTGGGATAAAGGCAGTCTCGCTACGATCGGCCGCGCCGCCGCCGTCGCCCAGTTCGGCAAAATTCATATTTCCGGCTTCATCGCCTGGCTCGCGTGGCTGTTCGTCCATATTTTATTTCTCATCGGCTTCCGTAACCGCCTGCTGGTTTTCATTCAGTGGGCATGGTCGTATGTGACTTACGAACGCGGCGCCCGCCTGATCACGGGCAGCACCTACTTGCCGGGCTGGAGTGCCGTTACGCTGAATTCAGAACCGTCCGTTCCTGAAGCGCAGGTCTCAACCATCGAGAACAGAAGCTCGCAAATCGAAGTTCGCAAATAAAAGTTAGGAGTATTCTGTAGAGGGAGCGCGATTGTTTCGCGATACATTTTCCCGAATCCCAGGCTATGACGAAGATCTCAATTCTGCGGGTTTTGCAATGGGTTGTGGTGGCGGCCTTGCTGGGCGCGCCGGCTTCCGCTGAAATTCTCAAAGTCGTCCTCAACGATACGATTCAGCCCATCACCGCCGAATACATTGCGCGCGCGATCGATGAAGCCCGGCTTCGAAGTGATCAGGCAGTTCTGATCGAAATCAGCACTCCTGGAGGACTGCTCGACTCCACTCGCAAGATCATCGAGAAAATCTCGAACTCGCCCGTTCCGGTCATCGTTTACGTCGCGCCCACCGGCAGCCGAGCCGGTTCCGCGGGAATCTTTATTCTCGAAGCGGCTGATGTCGCTGCCATGGCTCCCGGAACCAATGCCGGCGCGGCGCATCCCGTGCTCCTGTTCGGCCCGGTCACGGCAAAGACCGACGACGAAATGAAGCGGAAGATCGAGAACGATACCGCCGCTCTTATGCGCTCGATCGTTTCCCGCCGCGGGCGCAACGTCGAGGTTGCTGAAAGTGCGGTGCTCGAATCCAAGTCGTTCACCGATCAGGAAGCGCTCTCGCAACATCTCATCGATTACGTGGCATCGAACGAACAGGATCTTTTCCGCCAGATCGACAGCAAACCCATCAAGCGCTTCGACGGAAAACCCGTAACCCTCTCGCTCACCGGCCAGCCCGTCGTGCTCTTCGAGATGACACTCAAGCAGCATATTCTCGACTATCTGATGGACCCGAATATCTCATTCCTGCTGCTCGCCATCGGCGCGTTGGCGCTCTACATCGAATTCAATCACCCCGGAGCGGTTGTGCCCGGCACCGTCGGTGTCGTATTCATTTTGCTCGCCGCATTCGCCCTGAACCTGCTGCCCACGCGTTTCGCAGCGCTGGGGCTGATCCTGGGCGCCTTCGCGCTATTTGCGGCCGAAGCCAAGTTTGTCACGCACGGCGTAGCCACTATCGGTGGCATCGCGCTGCTCACGCTGGGCGGCCTGCTGCTGGTGGATGCTCCTATCCCGGAGATGCGCGTGCATCTGGTCACGGCGTTGGCCGTCAGCATTCCGCTGGGATTGATTACCGCGTTTCTGATGACGATCGCACTGAAAGCCAGGCGGAACAAGGTGGTCACTGGCTCGCAGGGAATGGTCGGCGAAACTGGTATTGCGCAGACCGGGCTCTCACCGCAAGGCAAGGTCTTTGTCCACGGCGAACTTTGGGACGCCGTATCGTCGGCCGATATTTCCGTTGGCCAACTCGTCGTCGTGCGCCAGGTCGACGGCCTGATCCTCCGGGTCGATCCCATTCCGGCCACTCAGTCGCCGATGCCCACGCCTGCCGCGATCTAGCTTTGGTCCGAATGGGGGCGGGCACTCCCCTCGACTTCGTCCAGGGCAACCTCGACCCAACGTGCGTGCACCCTCACACCACTCAAGTTCCGCCTGAAACTCCGAGCGCGCATCAAGCCAGACAATGGCCCTTCAATCCGAAATGCGCTCCACCCATCTTCCCCTGCTATACAATCCGCTTGTGGAGCGTTGGCTCCGCATCGTGGAGGCATCCGTGGAACTTCCTTTTGGCATCGGCACCGTTGTTATCATCGTCATCATCGCCATCTACCTGCTGAACTCTGTCAAGATTCTTGCCGAGTATGAGCGTGGCGTAATCTTTCGCCTGGGCCGCCTGCTCGACACCGCTAAGGGGCCCGGCATCATTCTGGTTTTTGCTCCGCTGGACCGGATGGTGAGAGTCTCCTTGCGGCAGGAAGCTTTCGAAGTTCCTCCGCAGGACATCATCACCCGCGACAACGTCACGCTGAAAGTAAACGCGGTAATTTTTCTGCGGGTCATCGAGCCGCGCAAAGCGGTGGTGGAAGTTTCCAACTACACGTACCAGACTTCGCAGTTCGCGCAGACCACGCTGCGCTCCGTGCTCGGCGAGCAGGAACTCGACGAACTGCTCTCGCACCGCGAAAAAATCAATCTTCGCCTGCAAAGCATCCTCGACCAGCACACTTCGCCATGGGGCGTGAAAGTGACCAACGTTGAGGTGAAGCAGGTGGACATGCCGGAATCCATGCTCCGCGCCATGGCCAAGCAGGCCGAGGCCGAACGCGAAAAGCGTTCCAAGATTATTCACGCGGAAGGCGAATTCTCCGCCGCGCAGCGCCTGGTCGACGCCGCCCATTTGCTGGCCACCGAGCCGGTCAGCGTCCAGCTTCGCTATTTGCAGACTCTGACGGAGATCGGTGTGGAGAAAAACACGACCGTGATTTTCCCCGTTCCGGTGGATTTTTTCTCGGGACTGCAGAAGCTGATGGGCAAGGCCGAGACTGGCGCGCCGCCGGGAAAAACGGCCTAGCCGCGCACGGCCGAGGATTGGGATCAGAGATCGTAACGAAAGGACGGCGGGCGTGAAAGCTCCTAGAGTTCATGGAGTTTCACTTCATGGAGTTGCACCATGACTTCGTCTATGGCTTCGTCTGAAGACACTGAAATCACTCTCGGGACCGGGAAGCTTCTGGTCCTCTTCTTCGTGCTGGTTGCGATCTGTGCCGGAAGTTTTTCTCTGGGGTACAAGCTCGGCAGCAAGTCGGAACCCGCCGTCTCTTCCGCGGTGTCGCTAACCACAACTCCTGGCGTTATGAAGCCGGCCAGCAGTACGATGTCGGCGCCGGCCAGTGCTTCAAAACCAGTCGAGCAGAAGAGCGCCACGCCCGACCCGGGTGCGGCAGCAGCCGACGCGAAGACGGTTACGCCGGGAGACTCCAGCAATTCCTCGAATGGCGGTGCCGCGGGTAATTCAGGAGCCAATGCGTCGGCGGCCAATCCGTCTTCGGCGAATCCATCGTCGGTGAGCCCTACGAGCAGCACACCCGATCCCTCCACCACCCTCCCCGCCAGTTCGTACTTTGTGCAGGTCGCCGCGGTCAGCAAGCAGGACGATGCTGACGCTCTCGTCGACGCGCTGAAGAAGAAGAATTACCCCGCCTTCGTGGCGGCAAATGCCGCGACCGACAAGCTCTTTCGCATCCAGGTGGGACCCTTCCCCGACATCCAGGAGGCCGAGGCTATGCGCACACGACTGATTGGCGACGGCTACAACCCGATCGTCAAGAAGTAGGTCGCGCTGTCTCGATGGCGAAGGACGAGCAAACACCGATGGAGCGGTTACGGAATCGTTGCTTATCATTACGGGTACGATGGGGGCGGGCAAGACAACCGTCCTGGGCGAAGCGTCGGACCTCCTTGCACTGCGCCACATAGCCCACGCGGCGATCGACCTGGACGCGCTCGGGCTTGCGCATCTTCCGTCCACAGCAAGCAACGATGGCGTGATGTACCGCAATCTTCAATCGATCTGCAAGAACTACGCTTCCGTCGGCGTGACGCGGCTCATGGTGGCGCGTGCGATCGAGGACCGCGCCGAACTGGAACTTTGTCGCAGCGCTGTTTCAGCCTCAAATGCCGTTTCAGCCTCAAACACGGTCGTGTGCCGTCTCGCGGCTAGCATGGAGACGATGCAGCAGCGAGTCAAGATGCGCGAATCCGGCGTGTCGCAGCGGGAATACGTGGCCCGGGTCGCGAACCTGAATCGCACGCTGGACCATGCGCAACTTGAGGATTTCATCGTCACGAGCGAGGGTCGCTCCGTGACTGAGGTTGCGCAGGAGATGCTTGTCAAAGCTGAATGGATTTCACAGTGAAGCTTGTCACTGACAGGCTTATATTGACAATCATCAATTTTAAGGCTATTCGTATTTCATCCTATGACTGCCTCTGAACCATCCCTCGACCGAGTACTGCACGCCATTGCCGACCCGACTCGCCGCCGAATTCTGCAAGCGCTCAAAGAGCGCGGCGCATGCACTGGGGTGAAGGCATCCAGCCGGAAGGGATCGAGCCAGAAAGCTTCACACCGCACTGGCAGCGCAAGAAGCCAAGCCGGACACGACTCGCCCGCAAAAGGCGTAAGTCTTTGCGCTGGCGATATCGAAACCTGCGTTCACCTTTCGCAACCCACCATCTCTCACCACATGGCGATTCTTACGAAAGCCGGTCTGGTCGAGGCGGTGAAACACGGCCAATGGCGCTGGTACCAGCGCAATGACCACGCCATACGTCAGATTGTGAAGCTGTTACGCAAGGGGATCTAAGGGCGGCCTTCGAGCTTCCGCTATCGGGCTTCGGCGAATCAATGGCTCTGTGAGTGGATTTGCTTTGGCGCGTCGCAGCTAGCTCGCCGACGCGGCAGACGCATGTGATTTCTGCAGCAAGAGGCGCGCCTGCGCGATCAGATCCGCAACTTCGAATGGTTTTACCAGGTGAGTAATGTTATTGTCTTGCAGAAAACTTCGCGCGTCGCCCAGGTCCACGCTGTTTGAGTAGGTAAACAGGACATGGGTTTCCATCCCCGGGCAACTTTCTTTTAGCCACGTGTAGGCTTCTTTCGCGCTCCAGTCGCCCGGCATTTTGCCGTTCATGATGACGGCATCGAACGGCTCCGAAAGCAGGCGCGTCTTCACGTCCTCGCTCTTCTTCGCAGTCACCACGGTAGCGCCCGCTCCTGCCAGCACATCGCGTTCAAATTCGAGCACGGACTCTTCTTCCTCCACCAGCAGAACTCGGCCTCCAATGGCGCCTTCGCGCTTGCGCGGAGCGGCAGCCACAGGGTCAGGATTCGTCTGGGCGTGCGCGGCCACCGGCAGTCTCACCTCCATTACCGCCCCGCCTTCGGGGCCATTGTGAGCCGTGATGTCGCCGCCGTGTTCCTTCACAATGCCGTAGCAGATGCTGAGCCCAAGCCCGGTTCCCTTGCCTACGCTCTTGGTGGTGTAGAACGGATCGAAGATACGCTTCGGATCTTTGAGGCCAGGTCCGTCGTCAGTAAACTGCGTCACTACGCTTCCGTTTTCGGCGAAGATGCGGATTTTCAGCTTGCCTTGCTTGCCGGTTTCCAGAATCGCGTCCACCGCATTGTTGATGATGTTCAGATAGACCTGTTCGATCTGATGAGGATCGGCGATCACCGGCGTGCACTCGGCGGGCGCTTCCCGTTCAACGGTAATGTTGTTAGTCTTCAGATCGTAGTCGCGCAATGTCAAGGTTTCGTCGAGCACTTTTCGTAGATCGACTTCTTCGCGTTGCGGTTGCCGCTGCCGCGCGAACGAGAGAAGATTCTGCACCACGCGGTGCGTGCGTTGCGCCTGCCGGTATAACTTTCCCACATAATCCAGAGCGCGTGGGTTCAACCCTTCGCTTTCGAGCAGTTGCGAGTAACCCAGAATCGCTGTCAGCGGGTTGTTCAGCTCATGCGCCACTCCCGCGATCAACTGGCCCACTGCTGACATTTTTTCGCTCTGCAGCAATTGCTCCTGCGTCTTGCGCAGATCTTCATAGGCGCGGCAGGTTTCTTCATACAAGCGAACTTTTTCGATGGTGGTGGCGAGCTGCCGGCTGATCGCGACCATAAGATTTTCTTCGTTGCTCGAATATTCGTAACCCTGCTGGCTGCAGAGTCCCATGATGCCGATGGGGCTGTCCTTGCCCCAAAACAGCACCCAGATCCATGCCCGGTCGGAATCGGAGCGGATGAATTCGGCAACGTTTGGCGGCAGGTGCGGCAAGTATTCCGCAGTCACCACTTCGGTGCGCGAGCGCATCAGCAGGTCGCCAAAGCCATCCGGAAACGAAATCTCAGAGGGACGCGCCTTATCGCGGCTCCTTGGTCCCCACGACGCACGCCGCCGGTAAAGCGGAGCGTCCGTATCGGAAAGATAAACCGAACCGCTCTCGGCGCCGAACAGCGAGACCACCTGCCGCAGCGTCAGGTTCAGGATTTCGTCCAGATCGAACGATTGCGTCGCCACCACCGCCATCGCGTTCAACGCATTCAGTTCGCGATTGCGGCGGCGCATGTCCTCTTCAGCCCGGCGTTTCTCTGTCACATCGAGCACGAAGCCCTGATAGCGCTCGATATTTCCGGTAGAACCACGCGTAGCGAAACTGCTCTCCGACGCCAGCAGCAGCGTTCCGTCCTTACGCCGCAGCGTCACTTCAAAGTTGCGCACGTAGTTATGAATTTCAATCTCTTTGCGGAAGGCATCCCGCTGGTTCGGGTCCACGCAGATATCGGAGTCCAGGTTCATAGCGAGCAATTCTTCGCGCGACGGATAACCCAGCATGTACACCAGGGCATCGTTGCAGTCGAGCAGATGTCCGTCGGGCGTCGCCACATAGACTCCCTCCTGCACCTGTTCGAACAAAAGCCGATATTTTTCTTCCGCCGAGCGCCGGTCGGTAATGTCGCGTACGACGTGGATGGTTCCCTTCTGTGGGCTGCCTTGCTCAGTGTAGGACGAAGTAGAAACCACGGCGAAGCCGCCGAAACAAAGGTCCGCTCCCTCCATGAAGTCTTCGTCGCCGGCGATGGCGCAGTAAGGGCATCCGGTCCATTCGCCAACATTGTGCGGAAGCACCGACTCGCAGGTTCTCCCCATCACATCCGCGGGGGCCAGGCCGAGATGCGAGAGCATGACCTGGTTGGCTTTAATCACGTGGAAATCCGCGTCGTGCGCCAGAATGATGTCGTGAACCGAATCGAAGGTGTTCATCCACTGCCGCTGCGAACGCAACACCTGCTCCAGCAGCCGAAAGTTTTCCACGGCCGTCGCCAACTGTCGCGCGCAACTCTGCAAAAACTCAAGCTCCTCGGGCAGCCAATGCCGCTGCCCCGAACTTCCCAGCGCGAGTAGTCCTACTGGCGCTTTTCTCCCCACGACGGGAAGAGTCACTGTCTGACGAATCTTTTCCACTGCCAGGCAGACTGGATTCTCCGGCCCAGCCATATCGATCTTGCTTACCCAGGGCTGCCCGGTTTCCATCTTCTTTGAAAGGTCTTCGGTGATTTCCGCGAAGCCTGCGTCGCGCAGGAAGTCTGCGGAAACTCCCAGAGCGTGGGTCGCCACCAGGTGTCCGCCCTCCACCAGGCGGAACCACGCCGCTTTGGTGCCGGTTAGGCGCTGCAGTTCTTCGAGAGCCGTCTGCACCAGATTTCCATACTGCTGCGCGCTGGCGGATGCGCTGGTCAACGCCTGAACCACATGAAGCCGGCGGGATCGCAGCGCGGCCTCGTCGAATACGATCGCCAGCATGCTCAGCCCCAGCAAGATTTCAGCGGCCAGGAAGATTGCGTCCGGTACGCGGATCGCCACCGGCGCCCACGGAAGATGCAGCAGCAGCAGAGACAACGCCAGAGTCCACGGCGCGATCTGCCAGCGTCCGCGGCGTTCACGGAGCAACGCGATCGCTGCGGTTAGCAGAACCACGCGGTAGGCAACTTCGAGCGCCATGCGCAGCGGCACCACATCCGGCCATATCAGAATTCGCGCTCCCGCAAACCCCACAAGAATCGGTGTGATCACTGCCAGCGGCACAATCAGTTCGCGCGCGCGGCTATAAGTGAGAACGGCTCCAGCCAGCAGTCCCACGGCCAGCACGAAAGTCGTCTGCACCACCACCGGAAGAAGTTCCGCAGGAATCCGCGCCGCGAACACGTCGGTCGCCAGGCGCGACACCACGAGCGCGACCCATCCCAATACCCAGGCCTTGAAATAGCGCGCGTGAAACGTGCGCAGCGCCAGCAGAGAGCCCCCGAGCAGCACTAACAGGGCCCATTCTGCAACCGTGGGCCTGCCCAATCCAAGATGGGTGATGGTGCTCGAGATGGTCGAGAGGGATGAGTTCATCGCTATGGGACGTAGTGATTCCTCCTTTTGAATATCATGGCTCGGTCTTTTTCCAGTGCAGTTTCCGGACCTCGATGATTACTTTCGGCATCTCGTGGTTGAGTTACAATCGCCGATAGACTCTTCCAGGGAATCTATGGCGGATCGAATTCTGGTGGTCGACGACGAAGAGCCCATCCGCGACATCGTCTCGGCGATGCTTACGTCGGCTGGATATGCTTGTAAACAAGCGAGTTCCGGCATTGAAGCCCTGGCCGTTCTAAGCTTTGGCGAAGAGTTCGAGCTTATGCTCTCGGACTTGATGATGGCTGATCTCGACGGTATTGGCCTGCTGGAGCGCACCAAGGAAAAGTACCCGGACATGCCGGTAGTGATGGTTACCGCGGTGCACGACATCTCCGTGGCGCTCACGGCCATCCGCAACGGCGCCTACGATTACCTGCTGAAGCCGTTCGAGCGTGAACAATTGCTCGCCACCGTGAGCCGCGCCCTGGAAAATCGCCGCCTCAAAATGGAGAACCGCAACTACCAGTTGAATCTGGAATCACTGGTGGAAGCCCGCACGGATCAGTTGCAAGCGGCCCTGGGAAATCTCGAGCGCTCCTATGACATCTTGCTGGCAACCCTAGGTGATGCGCTCGACCTTAAAGACGCCGAAACCGAGGGCCACTCCAAACGCGTGACTGCGTTTACCATCGCGATCGCTCGAGCCCTGGGTGTTCCCCGCGAGCAGATCCTGGTGATTGCGCGCGGCGCATTCCTCCATGACATCGGAAAGATAGCGATTCCCGACGCCATCCTGCGCAAGCCCGGCAAACTCGATACCCGGGAAATGGACATCATGAAGGAGCACTGCTACCGCGGCTATCAAATGGTTAAGAAGATCCCGTTTCTCGTGGATGCTGCTGAGATTGTCTATTCCCATCAGGAACGTTTCGATGGTACTGGATACCCGCGCGGCCTGAAGGGGGAGGAGATCCCGCTCGGCTCGCGTATTTTTTCCGTAGCCGACACGCTCGATGCCATTACTTCCGACCGAGTTTACCGGCCGGCTCAATCGCTGCAGGCTGCGCGGGAAGAAATCGCGAAGTGGTCCGGACGACAGTTTGACCCCGAGGTGGTAAAGGTCTTCCTCGAGATGCCCGACAAAATCTGGGAGGACTTGCGGCGAGAAATCGATGCCCAGGGCTATCCCTCGTCGCTCAGCCCACCGCCCGATGGCAATTCGACTGGCGCGGGCGCGTAGCGCAAACTGACCTAAAGGCGGTTCGATTTCCCGGAACTGCTGAGCAGGATTTGTTTTTCAGTACCAACCCGCGCCCCAGCGGGATTACCATCAACGCCTGCGACATGTTTTCCGCAGAATGTTCGCCGCAGGCGGGACGCTCGCGGAGCAGAATTGGCACTGACAAATCATTCCAGGCTATGGGCCGCCACTGCTGTGTCGATCACGCTGGCGTTAGTCCTCGCGTGTGCGTTGCTCCCGCGCGGCCTCGTTCTCACCGCCGTCAGCGATATTGTCTGCGCTCTCTTGATGCTCTCCGCCTTGCTGGCGTTCGCGAGCAACGGCCTCGCCACGCAGGGCCGCACCCGCCTGTTCTGGATGCTGCAAGTCATGGGCTGGACCCTCTGGTTAGGCGATCAGATGGTGTGGATCGTCTGGGACTTGTTTTTTCGCGCCAAGATGCCTGCCATGTACCCGGCCGACGTTCTCCTGTTCCAGGCCGGAGCACCCATGCTGGCGGGACTCCTGCTCCGACCGCATCTCTCCCCTTCCGAACGGGGCGCACGCCTGGGAATTCTGGATTTTCTCTTGTTGTTGTTCTGGTGGCTCTATCTCTACATATTTTTTGTGGTCTGCTGGCAGTACGTCTCTCCGAATCAGGCGAACTACGATCGGAACTTTGACTCGCTCTACAACTGCGGAGCATTCATCCTGATTGTCGTTCTCGGATTGTTCTGGCGCCAGTCTCACGGGCGATGGAAAAAGTTCTATGCCTTTTTTGGCGTGGCAGTTCTCTTCAACAGCTTCTCATTCGCCCTCTTGAATAACGCGATCGAGAGGGATGTGTATTTTACCGGCAGTTGGTACGACATACCCTACTCCGCGTCTTTCGCAGTCTTCACCTTACTGGGGCTTGCCGGTCGTGAACTGAGTCCCGCGGAAGAAGCTCCTCGCGAGAGCGGCTACAGCTCATGGGTAGCGAGCCTGGCGATGCTGGCGGTTTTGTCCCTGCCCGTCATTGCCGTTTCTGCCCTGCTCGATCGGACGATTCCGCCTTCGGTGGCGCGTTTCCGAATTCTTCTTACCCTGGGCACCATGTTCGCCATGGCGTTTCTGATTTTCCTGAAGCACCATCGCCTCAACCAGGAGTTGAAGCGCACCAACGATATTCTGGAAGAAGCTTCTCTCACCGATCCCATGACCGGCATTCGCAACCGCCGGTATTTCTCGGCCACCATCGAAGCCGACGTCAGCCAGTCGCTGCGGTCCTATTCCGATCAGCGCGAACCTCGCACCCGCGACCTGGTTTTCTACCTGATCGACGCCGACAATTTTAAGGAAATCAACGACAACTACGGGCATGACGTAGGCGACCGCATCCTGGTGGAAATGTCGCACCGGATAAGTTCGGCCATCCGGCATTCCGACGTTTTGCTGCGCTGGGGCGGCGAGGAATTTCTGATCGTCTCGCGTTACACCGACCGCCGTGAAGCCGAAACCCTTGCGTCCCGGGTTCTGGTTGCGGTCGGAGGCACGCCCTTTATCCTGCGCCACCCGGAAGAAGTCCTTTACCGCACTTGTTCGATCGGCTGGGCCGCGTTCCCCTGGCTTCCCACGGATCCCGGAAGCGTCAGCTACGAAGAAGTGTTGAGCCTTGCCGATAGTGGCCTCCGTCGCGCCAAGCAAGCCGGGAAAAACCGCGCCGTCGGAGTTCTGCCCGGTGACAAGTCTCCTTCGCCTACGGCCAAGGACCACCCTCTTCCCGATCGCTTCGATGTCGAAGTGCTGGCCACCGCTGGGCCCATCGCGAGAAACGGTTGATTTAAGCGGGCGCTGCTGGCATCACCGAAGGCCCTTCCCATCAGCTCTAAGCAAAAAATCCTCTCTCACCCGAAAGAATCGGCGAAGTGAGCGATTCTGACCAGACAGCAGTCGCTATCAGCCGGATAATCGACAGCGAATTAGAAGCGGCTTATCTCAGATTAGCCTCGAATTCTTGTTCTCACGCTTGCTTCGCGTGCCCTGACAGGCGTGGCTTGCTACCTGGGGTAACTCCGACGAACTCGCCCAGGTACTGGGAAAGGAATCGTATGTCGATGCGCCAGCTCTCCAAAATCTTAACAGCACCACTTGCAGTGTTTTTTTTCCTAAGCTGCGGCGGTGTTGCCAATCCGCCGGTTCCGACTGCAGTTGGTCCAACGGTGTCGATGGTCGTCCCCCAGAGCGGCGGCATAGCCACCAACCGTGAGATTGCCGTGCTCTTCAGCCAACCCATGGACCCGGCAAGCATCAACAGCGGCACGTTTCTGATCGCAGGCATGACGGGCACAGTCGCTTACGACGCCACCAACATGATTGGCGCTTTCACACCTTCCCAAGCCTTCGCGCCCAATACCGCGTACAACGCGAGCATTAGTGTTGGAGCCAAGGACATGAGCGGAACTCCACTGGCCGCGCCCTTCGATTTCTCCTTTACTACCATCGCAACCAGCGACACTTCCACGCCGCAGGTGGTTGCGATCAATCTTGTCGCTGGTGCCAGTTGCGTTCCACAGAACCAGAAGGCCTCAGTCACCTTCAACGAACAAATGGACTCACTCACTATCAATCCCAGCACACTCTACCTTGTACTCGCGAACACCGCCGTGGCCGCCACCGTGACCTACGACGTGGTCCACCAACAGGCCACTCTCACGCCCTCGGCTAACCTGGCTGCGAACACCGCGTACTGGATTGTGATCACCGGCGGAGCCAACGACATGAGCCAGAAGCCGATTGGGCCATCTCAACAGACTTTTACGACCGGTCCGTGCGCGACCGGTGAAACGCAGCCGGTGGCGCTGTGTCCTAGCATGGGAAATTTCTCGGTCCTCGCTGGAACCACCGTCACCAACACTGGTTCTACGACAGTGTCCGGGGATGTTGGGGTGTGTCCGGGTAACGCCATCACTGGGTTTCCGCCGGGGACGACGGGTGGGACGATCCATATTGCGGACGGAGTCGCATCTCTGGCCCAGGCCGACTTGACGGCCGGCTATATCGATGCAGCCGGACGAGCGGGCGGCACATCGGAGGCGGGAGATTTGGTCGGCAAAACACTCACTGCCGGCGTGTATACGTCGACCTCGTCGCTGGCAAATTCCGGGGACCTCACGCTCGATGCGCAAGGCAATCCCAATGCCGTGTTCATTTTTCAGATCGCGTCCACGCTTATCACGGGGAGTGGCAGCCACGTTATCCTGGCCAACGGCGCCCTGGCTTGCAACGTCTTCTGGCAGGTTGGCAGCTCAGCGACCCTCGGAACAAACTCGACATTCGCGGGAAACATCATGGCGCTCACATCCATCACAATAACCACCGGCGTGACCCTGGATGGCAGGGCGCTGGCGCGGAATGGCGCGGTCACGTTGGATAGCGACGTCATTAGCGGCTGTACTTGCTCGTCGTCAGTTTATTAATCGATGAAGATTCGATCAGAGCTCTCCCGGCCAGCACTCAAATGCTGGCCGTTTCTTTTGTTACGACGAGCACATTCAAGAGGAATTGGGAAGTGTCCGGCGCGCAGAGCTTTATTTCACGGACTGAGAAGTCTCACACCACAGCAGGAGCGGCGCGGCCCGCAGCCGACTGAATCGAGGCCCCAACCCTAGGGCGTAGCCCGCGCTAGCGTAATCCGCGTCCGGTCCAGCGGAATCTCCCTCTGAATCTCCATCTCAATCGAAGTCCCCACATCCAGCCTCACGTCATTGCCCCGCTTCAACAACGCCCAGGCAATACCTGCTGCGGCTCCCGCTCCCGCACCAATACGAGCGCCATTCAGCCCGCCGGTAGCCAATCCGCCGCCGATGCCACCGACCGCGCCTCCGTAGGCGCCATTTCTCGCCGCGTCTTCCACTTTCTGTCCGGTGTCACTGTCCTGCCGGATGGTTCCTTCTTTATCCTTCACGCTTTTGTTGTCCGCGCCGGGTGTGTTCTCCACCGATCCCGGCAGCATCACCGTGTAACCGCTGGGATAAATCATTGACGTGAAGTGCATCAGGATTTCCGCCCGCCCCTTCATTCGCCCGGCGCGCTCCACGTGCGAAATCTTGCCCTGGATGTAAGTCCCCGCCGGCACCAGAATGTGTTCGTTCACCACAAACGGAAATGCAGTTTCCGCATAAACCGCGTCGCCTTCGCGCGCGTTTTTTGTAGAGATGGCCTGCTTGAGCAGCAACGGAATCCTCGCTCCCGCGGGAATCACCGCAGCGTCAGGGTCGGGCGCCTTCGCAGGCGCTGCGCCTTCACTCGGAGTAACTGCCGCAGGAGCCGGCGTCGCCGGCACTGTGGCCTGCGAAGCGCCAGATTGCGGAGCGGCTGGCTGCGCAGGATCGGCAGCCTGACCGAAGGCCATTCCTGAAACCAGACAAAGAATAAAGATCCATCGCATCGCGAACCTCCCAGAAGCGCTTCCGCGCTGCATACTCTGCGAACCGTATCCCGGGGATCATATGCCGTGAATCCAGCCGAGCATATCACGCCCGTTATCCCATGAGATGCGGCTTCCGTCCCCGAAGATTGCCCGCTGCCAGTCGCATGAGGATCCCTTCCTGCTCCTTAGTGTCCTTGGTGGTTAACGGTTTTGCAGCACCCCTTTCGAGTGACTCAAGCGACGAGCTCTCATTGTTCCCTTTGTTCCGTGGTGCCCCTTCCTGTATCGTGTCCCTTCCGGCCTCGACGGCGTTCGCTCTTCCCGCTTGCACCTGTCGCGCGGCATCAGGCTGGGTTGAATCTTGATGGCTTAAAATCATGCGTCATTTCTTGCTCGCTCTTATTATCTTGACCGCGTCAGCCGTGTGCCTGGGGCAATCTAGCTTCGGGCAATCTAGCCTGGATCAATCTAGCCTGGATCAATTTAGCCTGGATCAAGCCGGGCCCGAGGAAGACGGCCACGAAGTGCAGCTCTGGACGGGCGGCGGCCACTCCGTCAGCGGCGGACGCGGCGACACCGGCGTATTCAACGCCGGGCTGCGCTATGGATGGATCATCACCGGTCCGCACCTTCCCAGCTTTCTTCGCGGACGATTTGAGTACGCCGTGGATGCCGTTCCCATGTTCTTCGTCTTCCAGCCCGCCAACACCGCTTACGGCGTGGGATTCAACCCGCTCGGCCTCAAGTGGGATTTCGTGCGCCGCGGCCGCTTCTCGCCCTATCTCGAACTCAGCGGAGGCACGCTCTTCACCAACCACAACGTCCCCACCTACACCAACACCGTGAACTTTACGTCCGCCGCCGCGCTGGGCACGCACATCCTCGGCCCGAAATATAACTGGAGCGTGGAACTGCGCTACCTGCACATCTCAAACGCAGGATTGGCTGTCCCAAATCCCGGGATTAATACAGTCCAGGTACGGCTGGGTGTCGGAAGGTTCTTCAGCCGGCACGGTCGCTAACCAAACGTTGGCGCCGCCGCGAGGCTGTGAATTTCTTTCGCAAATAAAGTTTGCTGCGGGGTCCTACGTGCGTGCGCCAGATCGGGATCGTGGGGTACCCCCCCCTCCCCCTATGGTCTCGAATCCCCGCTGTTCATGCGGGTGCCGGAGGGACCACGTGCGCAAAATATTGATGTCAAATAACTTAGAGGTCAAAATCTAGAGAACAAAGAAGTTACAGCCGAGGCGATCAGGCTGGCTGCGGCGCTTCCGCCTCGACCAGAATGGACTAATTAAAAGTCAGAGGCAAGGTTGGATGTCACACGATTTCGTGTTGACTTGTGGAAATCGTCAGCTTTCGTCCTGTAAGAATCTCGGACGGGTACCGTGCCAAAAGCATACGCTTTGGGGATTCGAATAATCCCACCACTCGAAAGCCGCCGGGAGTTATGATGCGCGTATCGCATCCGGGTTGTAGACATCAGCCCACGATCCGGCCAGATCGTTCCAGTGAGGATTCAGCGATTCGACCAGGCGAATCTTCTTGCTGCGCCGCCAGCCCTTAATTTCCTTCTCGCGACTGATCGCCGCATCGGGATAGAAGAAGCATTCGTAATAGACTAGCCGCGTGAGGTTGTATCGGCTGGTGAAGCCGGGCACAAGTTTGTTCTTGTGTTCAAAAACGCGACGGCTCAGGTTGCCCGTGACGCCCGTGTACAAAACATGGGAGCGGGACCGATTGGTCATGATATAGACGTGGAATCGTTTCGATTCTCTCATTGCCCTTCTCGAATGCGTCATCCCGAGCGCAGCCGTTTTTCAGGCGGAGCGAGGGATCTCGCGCGAGTCTTATCACCTTTAGCACGGGGCATCTGCTTTGTCTGTGACGAGTGAACATCTGGCGTTCGCGGCTGTGGATGCGCGGAGGGCGGGATGCCGCACGCGAGATCCCTCGCCCCGCTGGTGAAAACGCGGGGCTTCGGGATGACGCAGTAGGGATTAGTGACGGGCTGCCGCTACAGAGTCATCTGCCATCGCCGCCCGCTTCCTACCAGCCGCGGGTCTGCAGCATGTGGGCTTCGTCCAATCCCGAGACGGCAAGGCCTTTCATCGCTCCTGTCAGGTCTTCGCTGACTTCAAGTAATACTTTAGGATCATTGAAGTGGGTGGCGGCTTTTACGATGGCGCGGGCGCGCTTCTCTGCTTCTACGGGATCGGCGAAGGTGGTGCTGTCTTTCATGAAGATGCCTGAGCCTACGAACACTGCTTCAGCGCCTAGCTGCATGACTAAGCTTGCGTCGGCGGGGGTGGCGATGCCTCCGGCGCTGAAATTTGGGACGGGGAGCTTGCCTGCTTTGGCGACGATCTTTACCAGTTCGTACGGGGCGCCGTGTTCTTTGGCTTTGGCGTAGAGTTCTTCTTCGCCGAGGACGGTGAGGATTTTCATCTCCTGCACGATCTGGCGGATGTGCTTGACGGCGTGGACAACGTCTCCGGTGCCGGCCTCGCCTTTGGTGCGGATCATGCATGCGCCTTCGGCGATGCGGCGGAGGGCTTCGCCGAGATTGCGCGCGCCGCAGACGAAGGGGACGGTGAAGGCGTGCTTGTCGACGTGGTGAGCTTCGTCGGCGGGGGTGAGGACTTCGGATTCGTCGATGTAGTCGACGCCGAGTTCCTGGAGAATTTGGGCCTCGGCGAAATGTCCGATGCGGCACTTGGCCATCACCGGGATCGAGACGGCGCCCATGATCTCGCGAATGATTTTGGGCGAGGCCATGCGGGCGACGCCGCCTTCGGCGCGGATCTGCGCGGGGACGCGTTCCAGGGCCATGACGGCAACTGCACCCGATTTTTCGGCGATGGTGGCTTGCGCGGCGGTGGTGACGTCCATGATGACGCCGCCCTTGAGCATTTCGGCGAGGCCGGTCTTGAGGCGGAGGCTGGTGGAGTTGCCGTTGTTCTGCGACATGGTTAGGCTCCGGAAAACAGCTGTCAGCCTTCAGCTGTCAGCTCTCAGCTAAACCTTCGAGATGGTGCTCCGGTAGGGTTTTCGCCGTCCCTTTATTCTAACGCGAACGAGCGTACCGCAGATACATTGAAACTTAGGCTGTAGGCTGTGAGCTCGAGTGTCCTTGCCGTCCGTCGTCTCAGACTTCGCCTAGCATGCAAGCGTGTCGAGTGTGGCTTTGGCTGCGCTATAGAGGTCGAGATCAAATTCCCCACTCTAGCCGCACAGAACGCGGCTAGAATGGGCCACCCGACTTATTTCGGATCTTATTTCGGATCTTATTTCGGATCCACCGTGGGGGTTTTCTCGGTTTCGACTGATTTCAACAATTCTTCGTCAGCCTCTTTGTCGCGTTGTTCGCCATTGAGACCGATGAATCGTTGGCTGGCGTCGTGGATTTTCTGCTCGGCACCGTGAAGCTGGCTCGACACCGAGACGAACGTGATGCCGACGATGACGACGGCCGTAGCAAAAAGAACAAGC
>Ga0302326_10000447_pt1 | contig 115519 bp, 104 predicted proteins | sample Palsa_T0_3_FD_202264 | JGI IMG/M metagenome (GOLD analysis project Ga0302326, IMG submission 202264) | Peat permafrost microbial communities from Stordalen Mire near Abisko, Sweden - Palsa_T0_3 | ecosystem: Environmental > Terrestrial > Soil > Palsa > Peat permafrost | place: Sweden: Abisko... | reverse complement strand
AAAGAAGTGGGCGGGACGCCCACGCTACTAATACCCAGCCATTCGAGCGAAATCCTGGTAGGTGACGAGAAGGAATACGCCGAGGATCAGGACCAGTCCGACAACCTGCACGATTCGCTGAACATCGGGGGAGAGGGGTTTTCCCTGGATTTTTTCGAGGATCAGCAGCGTGAACAGGCCGCCGTCCACGATGGGGATGGGGAGAAAATTCACGACGGCGAGGTTGGCGCTGATGAGGCAGAGGAACCAGAGAAGCCAGGCGAATCCGCGGCTGGCGACCTGCGCGCCTTCGTGCGCCATGCCGAAGGGGCCCATCACGTTGGAGAGCCCGACTTCGCCGGTGCGCATGCGCATCAGGGTGACGTAGAACTGGAGAATCAGGTCGCGCGTTTCACCGATGCCGCGTCCCAGCGCCACCAGCGGGTTGTGCGTCGTGAGGGGGCTGATCATCGGATGCAGCGGGAGATATTCGGCGAGCGTGATTTGCCGCAGCGAATCGATGTCGTCGCGCGAGAGCGTGATCGTTGCAATGGCGGGCTTGGCGTCGGCGTCGGGCGCGATGTATGAGATCGCCAGCTTGGAACCGGGCGCTGCGCCCAGCACGGCGCGGCGAAGGTCGAACCAATTGGCGGCGGGTTTGCCGTCGATGGCGGTGATGGTCGCGCCGGATGGAATCTTGGCGTCCGCAGCGGGGGTGTCGGGCAGAGTTTCGGCCACGACGAGATGCTGTTCATCGGTGCCCAGTGAAATCCCCAGCCCCGAGCGCCCTCCGCCGTGCGGCAGACGGATGGGTGTAAGATTTTCGATCGTTCGCGGCGTCTTTTCGCCCTCGCCCAGCACCGTGAGGGAAATCTGCAGTCCCTTTTCCCCCGCGGCGGCGAGCGTGGCGCGGATTTGCTGGCACGTGGGATTCAGAAGGTGATCGGTGCCCGCGTCGACGGCGAGGATCGTGTCGCCCGGTTTGATCTTGTCCAGGGCCGGTGAATTGTCGACAAGCCCGAAGACGGTGGCGCGCGGGATCATTCCCAGGAAATTCAGGTCGGACCCGGAAAACGGCTCGCCAAAATGCGGAGTAACGGTTGTCTGGCGCAGAATTCCCGATGCGGATTTGATTGTGATCGGCACGGGCTTGCCATCGGCCGCATCGAGGGCGGCGTAGAACTGAGCGATGGCCTTGTTGCCATTGGCGCTGACCGGATCACTGCCGATTTGCGTGATCACGTCCCCGGAGTTGAGCGCCAGCACGTCGGGCATTTGGGTGCGTTTGAGCGTCGCGAGGTCATCATCGTCGGGAGTCAGCGGCTCTGGCCCGACCATGGCAAACGGCTGGGCAACGCCAAGCTGCAATAAACCTTTGCCATCGCTATCGGGGCGCTGAGGCGTGGCATAGAGGGTTTGCAGCGATCCATCGACATGCTGGACGACAATCGACACGCGCTCCCCGTCGTGGGTGAGGGCGACGTGCAGTGGGATACGGCTGAAATCGCCGCCCATTTCGTTGTCGTTATAGGAGACGATCTCATCGCCGGGTTGAAGGCCAACCTGAATTCCTTCGGCCGTGGCGGCGCGCGCCGCAGGGCTGCTGGCGATCACGCCGCCGACGACGGCAGGTGGAACGGGGTAACCGATCATGAAGACGATCATGAACCCGATGGCGGCGAGGATGACGTTCATGATGACGCCGGCGGAAACAATAATCATTCTCGCGCCGACAGATTTTTTATTGTAAGCGCGGGGGTCTTCGGCGGTGACGCCGGGGCGGAGATCGTCCTGCCCGAGCATCTTCACGTAGCCGCCCAGTGGAATCCAGTTGAGTCGATATTCGGTTTCACCCAGGCCCAGGCGCTTGCTGACGGCAATGGCTTGGTCGTTGGTAGGACCGAGACTTTCGCGAAACTGTAGTTGCTGGCTTTGCTCCTGGGCGAGATTTTGCTCGACGATTTTGTTGTAAGCAGGGGTGGTGGTTCCCCAGCGGAAGCCGATCCCTTTTCGCCATGCGACGATGGCGGGGCCGAACCCGACGGCGAATTGCTCGACCTTCACGTCGCAATACTTGGCGGCGAGGAAATGGCCGAGTTCGTGGAAGAAGATGACAAAACCGAGGCCCAGGGCCAGCAGCAGATAATCATTTGCCTGGTGAAGGATTTCAGCCATGTTGGTTCCGATACCTCGTTTCCCGAAGAAAGATCAAGCCAGGGGAGCGCAGGGGCGGGAGGAAATCAACCCTCTGGCCGTGTGCCGGGCCCAACTGTCGGCTTGGAGCAAATCGTCCAGAGCCGGGTCTTTCTGAATACGATGCCTGGAAATTGTAAGTTCTACGATACCGCAAATCTCGCCAAATGCGATTTTACCGTCGATAAAGGCGGCAACGGCGACCTCATTTGCCGCGTTTAACACGGCTCCGGCCGTTCCACCGGCCTCGGCCACCTCATACGCGAGCTTCAGGGCTGGAAACCGCTGAAAATCGGGCGGCTCGAAATGCAGGGCATGAATCTGCGTCCAATCCATCCGCCGCGAGCAGCCGGGGGCCCGCTGCGGATAGGTCAGGGCGTACTGGATCGGTGTCCGCATATCCGGCGGGGAAAGCTGGGCGATGACCGACCCATCCACGAATTCCACCATCGAATGAATGATCGATTCGGGGTGAATGACGATCTGGATCTGATCGGGCCGAAGATCGAACAGCCAGCAGGCTTCGATCAGCTCCAGCGCCTTGTTGAACATGGTGGCCGAGTCGATGGTGATTTTATTTCCCATCCGCCAGGTGGGGTGATTGAGAGCGTCCGCCAGCGTGGCGCTGTGAATCGTTTCGAGGGATGCCCGGCGGAAGGGACCGCCGCTGGCGGTGAGGATGATGCGCTTGACCTCGCCGGCGCGGCCGCTGGCCATCGCCTGGAAAATGGCGGAATGCTCCGAATCGACGGGCAGCAGCGCAACGCCACGTTTGCGCGCCTCTGGGATAAGCAGCGAACCGGCGACGACGAGCGCTTCCTTGTTTGCCAGCGCCAGAGTCTTTCCGGCCCGGACAGCGCCCAATGCGGCGGGCAGCCCAACCGCACCGACGACAGCAGCAACGACGATATCCACATCGTCGTGCCGAGCCAGATCGACCAGCCCGCCGATGCCGGAGAATATTTTCGGTCGCTGCGGGCCGAGAAGTTCTTTCAATTCATCCAGGCGGGATTCATCTGTGAGCGCGACCATCGGCGGCGAAAATTCCTTCGCCTGTGCGGCAAGCTTGTCCACCTGCCGATGCGCCGCCAGACCCGCAGCACAGTACGGCGGCCCGAGATGCCGAAGCACATCAAGCGTACTACACCCGATTGATCCGGTGGAGCCGAGGATCGCTACCCGTTTGCTCATCGCGGGAGTGATTGTAGCTCGATTTCCGGCGCGTTAAAGGGACGCTTTGCGAGCGAAGCAAGGAAATTACCCGGGATAGCGGATCGCCCAGAGGCTGAAACCGGGGCTGACCCCGTAATATTCATTAGAAACCCAGCCGGGAAGAAACTGATTCATGTCGCGGGAATCACGGCCGATCACCCAGACGCGGGGAAAAATTGCGAGTTGGCGGTCGACGGATTTATCCAGGGGTTGCGTGGCGAAGACGATTGGATTACGCCAATCGCCGGCATAGTGGGAGATCGAAAAATATTTGAACGCCGGCTCGCTGCCGAACTGGCCGGTGATGATGACCGCGTCGTGGGACCCGATCTTTTGCTGGATCAGGCGGGCGAGGGCGGCGGTGCTGGAATCAAACTGCGGGCCGGATTGCCAGCGGTCGATGCCGAAGAGAATCGTCGCCAGCAGAATTGCCAGCGGGAGAAGCCTGCCCGGACCGTCGCCCCAGGGGATGCAGAGGATCAGGTAAACCGCGGGCGCCGCAATGAAAATGTAGCGGGGCAAATCGACAAGCTGGCTTTGGCGGACGATATCGATCGCCAGAAGCAGGCCGATGCCGCCGATCATCCACAGCCATGGAGCGAGAATGGCGCGCACTTTTGCGAATCGCAGCGGCGGTGAGAGATAGACGAGAAAGGCCAGCGCGATGCCGGCGGCGATTTTGCCGGAGATTGCGCCCAGATCGCCGAACAGGATTTTTCGCGGGGCATCGATGCAGGCGGCGAAAAGGGAGACGTTCATCCGGGCGTAATTGGGGCCGATGATGATCTGCCGGCGCGTGTGCCACGCGATCGGTGCCCAGGGAAGGAGCGCGATCACCACGCTTGCGGCAAGTGTAATAAGGGTCGATCTGCGGGATTTTGGCGCGAAGCGAATGACTGCATGCAGCGCGGCGGCGGTGATGACGCCGATCGCGAAATAGTGTGTCAGCGCCAGACCGGCCGCGGCGAGCGACAAGGCGAGCAGGCGAATCGGCGAGACGCCTTTTTGCTCGATGAGAATCAGCGCTCGCCAGAGGATAAGCGCAAGCAGGGCCAGGAGTGTGTACGGGCGCGCCTGCTGGCTGAAATCGATTTGAATCGGCGCGAACGTCACCATCCCGGCGGCGATGATTCCCGCGAGCTTGCCGTGTAGCGCGCGGCCAAGATCGAAAATCAACGGGATGGCGATAAGGCCAAAGACGGCGGACATCCAGCGAATTGAAAAATCACTGTCGCCAAATAGATCGACCCAGGCCCGCAAAGTGAGATGATACAGCGGCGGATGCGGCGTGCTGGCCAGCCCGATCCAGATGTGCCACCAGGCGGGGGCATCGGTGAAATTACACGCGGGCGGGTTTCGCACCAGCGTATTCAGCGGAATGTCGAAGATCGTGTTTCCGCGCCCGGTGGCCAGATACAGCGCCCAGTATTCATCGACCCAGAGACTTTGCCGTGTGATGCGATCGAGGCGAATCAGCGCTCCCACGCACATCAGAGCACAGAGGATGTAAGTGGTCGGCTGTTTCCAGATAGCCATCGGCGGCTCGTTCATTCGGACGGGGAGAATTCGGATTTTATTGCGCCTGCGAGTTCGGCGATGACGGGGTCCCAATCGCCCGGATTTTTCTGGCGGAAGAGGCGCGCGCTGGGATACCACGGGCTGCTGGAGCGATCGCGCAGCCAGCGCCAGTTGGCGGTGTGCGACAGCAGGACGAAGACGCGCTTTCCCATCGCGCCGGCGAGATTGGCGACGGCGGTGTCGACTGTGATCACCAGATCGAGGCTCTCGATCAGGGCGGCGGTGTCGGTCAGATTGTGCAGGTCGGCGGTCCAGTCGAGCAGTTCAAATATCGGAGCGGGTTCCGCGCTCTTTTCCTTTTGAAGGCTGATGAAAGAGATATCCGCGAACTCCCTGAGCGGCGATAACTGCTCGAAAGCAATCCAGCGATGGCGCCCCTTGGAAAGTTTCAGTGACGACTCCCAGGTCAGGCCGACTTTCAATCGCTTGAGTCCGTTCAATTTTGCGGACCACCGCGAAACGGCAGCGGGATCGGCGAATATATAGGGTTTCGATGGAATGGTATCGAGCGTCGTTCGGAACACGTGGGCGAGGCTCAGCAGCGGCACATGGAATTCAAACGGCGGAAGCGCGGCGGTTTTGGCGAGAACGCGGTCGGCGCCCTCGATGGTGGAGATCAGGTCGATCAGTTCCGGCTGAACGAGGACGACCGTATTTCCCCCGCGCGCTTTGACCAGCGGGATATACCGGGAGAAAAGGATGACATCGCCCAATCCGCCCTCGGCGTGGATGAGAATTGTCGAGCCGTTCAGATCGCGTCCATCCCACGGCGGTTGGGGAAAGCGCTTTGCGGCAAGGACGGCGAGCGTGCGGTGCTCGTATTCGGCAAATCCGCGCGGGTAATCTCCCTGCTGCAGGAGGGTCAGGGCGAGATTGTAGCGCGGTGAATGGGCGTGCGGATCGAGGCGGATCGCCCGCTCGAAGCTGGCGACGGCATCGGCGGGGCGGCCGAGTTCCTGGTAGGCGGCGCCGAGGTTGGAATGGGCGTCGATGCAGGATTCGTCGATGGCGATGGCGGCGCGGTAGGCGTCGATCGCTTCGCCGAGGCGGCCGGTTTCACGCAGGGCAGCCCCGAGGTTGCTCTGGGCCTCGGCATGATTCGGCTGGAGGCGCAGGGCATCGCGATACGCGGCGATCGCCTGCTCGAATTTGTTTTGCCGCTGGAGAACGACGCCGAGATTGCTGTGCGCGTTGGCATAATCGGGCTGGAGCTGGAGGGTTTTGCGGAAGGCGGATTCGGCTTTTGCGAGCTGACCGATTTTCACCAGGGCATTGCCGAGATTGTTGTGGGCTTCGGCAAAATCGGGATCAAGTTCGACCGCGTATTGGTGTGATGCGATCGCTTCTTCGAGCCGGCCAAGCCCTGCAAGGATCAGCCCCTTGTTGTTGTGAAAATCGGGGCAGGTGGGCTCAAGCTGGATCGCGCGGTCGATAAGCTGCAATCCGGCCTCGGCATTGCCCTGCTGGGCGGTGATGGCGCCCAGAAGGTGCAACGCGTCGATTTCATCGGGATTGTGCTCCAGCACCTGGCGATAGAGCGCGGCCGCGGCTTCGAGCCGGCCCTGGCGGTGGAGGTCCAGCGCTTCTTCAAGCTGCTGTGTCGGGGATGGGTTTGACATCGATTTGATTTTCCTCGCGCAAAATCCAGGGAAGAGAAAGCCCCGCGGCCAGGAGAATAAGCGTCTGGCCGGTGTAGGTGATCATCGAGATTCCATGTAATTTCATGAACTGTGGGGAAGAGGATTGTCCCTGCCGGCGAAGCTGCTCCATTCGGGAGGTGATGAAGATGGGTCCCAGCGCCGCGGGCACGGTGGCGATCGCAAGAAGGGAAAAGAGCAGCGTGACGCGCACTCCCGCGCCGAGAACTCGCCAGAGCACGGTCGCCAGCAACGCGGCGGCGGCGATGAAGAGCTGATATCGCTCGAAGCTGAGGAATAAAATGGGAGCGGCCCGCAGCGCGGTGGGTCGATCCTCCGCGAAGAGGCGGGTCGCGAAAAGGAACAGCGCCCCGAGACCGCCAAACCATAGCCCCCAGGCGATGCAGGCGAGAGACGCGGCGAGCTTTCGGAGCATAGGCGTAATATACGCCGGGCGGGCGTGGGATGGCGAGCGGCGAGGGTTGTGTTAAAATACCCCGGCCATGCGGGGCTGGAGGCCCCGGGCAGGGATCGACAGGGACGTCTACTATTTGGGAGAGGAATATCCATGGCAACCGTCAACGTCACCGAATACGGCTTTCCGCTGGGCTGGACCGACCCCGCCCGGGCGGACGAATTATCCCGCAAGTACTGCGAGCACATCGAGGACGGAAACATCATCGTCTTTGAAAAGACTCCGTTTGAATTCTCACCCGAAGACCGCGATTTTCTCCTCTCCCAGAAACAGAGTGGACTCAAGGTTCATAAGAATGTGTCGTATCGGCCCCGGGAAGATATTTTGCGCGGCGATGCGTGCGAAACGCCGGAGGACAATAAACGCCTGCACGACATCATGCGGCGATATTCGCAGTCGGTGACGAAATTCATGAGCCGTTTTCTCGCGCCGTATGCGCCGCACTGGACGCTGGATTTCGCCAGTTATCGGCCGCTGGAGGAGCAGGGCCGCGATCTGCCGCTGCACAAGCGGAACGATCTGATGCACGTGGATGCTTTTCCGAGCCGGCCGACGTTTGGGGGAAGGATTCTGCGCGTGTTCACGAACATCAATCCCTCGCGGCCCCGGGTCTGGGAGACGACGGATAAATTTCCCATGCTGGTGAAGACGTTCGCGGATGATGCGGGGTTGCCGTCGTTTGCCCGCGAATCGGGATCGGCCGGTGAGAAGATTCGCAAAACGTTTGCGCCCGTGTTCAAGGCGGTCGGCGTCAAGGGAATGGACCGCAGCGCGTACGACCGCTTCATGCTGAAATTTCACGATTACCTGAAGGAAAGCGCGGAATACCAGACCAAGTGGCCGAAGATTCGCATGGAATTTCCCCCGGGAAGCACGTGGATGGTCTACACCGACCAGGTCCCGCACGCGGCGATGTCGGGTCAATTCATGACAGAACAGACGTTCATCATCCCGGTCAAGGCGATGGTAACGCCCGAGCGGTGCCCGCTGCGCGTGCTTGAGAAGCACTGCGGTAAGGCGCTGGTGGTGTGAAGAACGCGCCGCACAAGTGCGGTGGCTAAACATCAACCGAACGTCTTGTTCCTTCTGGGGATCCCATGATGGGCGGACAAAAATTATTGTGCTGCCATTGCGGAAAACCGATCCTTCAGATCGCCGTAGAGTTTTGAATATACCGCATACGATCGATCGTAAAGCTCCACGGATTTTTTGCGCGGCGTCAGTTTTTCGGTTTGCTTCATACAGCAGCACGCCTGTTCGACGGTGCTCCAGATGCCAGTGCCTACGCCGGCGAGCAGGGCGACGCCGTACGCCGGGCCTTCGGTGGCATTGGTGGTGACGACGGTTTTTCTGTAAATGTCGGCCTGGAGCTGTCGCCAGAATTTGCTGCGCGACCCGCCGCCGCTGGCGCGGACCTGTGTGATGGGGATGTTCATCGATTCCATGATCGCCAGGGCATCCCGCATGCCGAAGGTGACGCCTTCGAGCAGGGCGCGAATGAGCATGGGGCGGGTGGTTCGGGAGGTGATGCCGATCCATCCACCGCGGGCGTCAGGGTCGGGATAGGGGCAGCGCTCGCCGGTGAGATAGGGGAGGAATTGCAATCCTTCGCTGCCGGGCGGGGCGGATTCGGCCTGTTCGATCAGCAGTTCGTACGGATCCATTTTTTTCTTTTTCGCATACGCGACTTCATCGGCGGCGAGATTGTTTCGGAACCACTGGAACGAACCCCCAGCCGACAGCATGCACCCAAAGACGCACCATTTTCCCGGTACGGCGTGGCACATGGTATGAACGCGGCCCAGCGGATCGCGCGTGGGCTGGTCGCTGTGGGCGAAGACGACGCCGCTGGTGCCGAGCGTGGCGCTGACGATGCCGGCGGAGACGATGCCATTACCGACGGCGCCCGCCGCCTGATCGCCGCCCCCGCCGACGACGGGCGTGCCGCCGGCGAGGCCGAGTTCCTCCGCGGCGGCGGGGACCAGGCCGCCGGTAATTTCCGGAGATTCGTGCAATCGCGGCAGGAGAGATTTGTCGATTTCCAGAAGCTCCAGCAGGCGGTCGGACCATTTGCGGTTGACGACATCCAGCAGAAGCGTTCCGCTGGCGTCGCTGACTTCGGTGGCATATTCGCCGGTGAGCCGATAGCGGATAAAATCCTTGGGCAGCAGGATGTGCCGGGTTTTTTCATAGACCTTCGGCTCATGCTGGCGAACCCAGAGGATTTTCGGCGCGGTGAAACCGGTGAGGGCGGGATTGGCGACGAGTTCGATCAGCGCGGCGCGGCCGCCGGCGCGGGATTCGATCAGGGTGCACTGCTCGGCCGTGCGCTGGTCGTTCCACAAAAGCGCGGGGCGCAGCGGCTTGGGGCCGTCACCGAGAAAAACGCTGCCGTGCATCTGACCGGAGAGGCCGATGCCCTTGATGTCGGCCGCCTTGACACCGGCGTTTTTTCGCACGGCCCGCGTGGCGCTGACGGTTGCCTTCCACCAGTCGAGCGGGTTCTGCTCCGACCATCCCGGTTTAGGCGAAGAGATGGGATGCGGCGACATCGCGGTGGCGATGACTTTTCCTTTTTCATTGCAAATGAGCGTTTTCGTTCCGCTGGTTCCGATGTCGATGCCGAGAAGATAGGGCATGGAGTTGATTCCCTGTTGCATGGGCGTCTCGCCCATGACTGGTTAATTCCCGAAGACCGTAAACCGCAGACATGGGCGGGACGCCCATGCCACACATGCAACGTTGTCATTTCCGCGGATTGCGGATAACAAATGTGGGCGATTTCTCGCCCGGGACGCCTTATGACAATAACCGTTTCTGAACTTGCTGAGAAGATTGGCGCGGTGGTGGTCGGCGATCCCGCGGCGAAAATTTCGTCGATCGCGTCCCTCGAGGATGCGGCCAGCGGTCAGGTGAGTTTTCTTTCCAATCCGAAATACGAAAAGCTGCTGGCCACGACGCGGGCGACGGCCGTGATCGCATCGAAAACCACGCGGGGCGATCGCGTGACGGTATTGCGGTGCGATGATCCCTATTTCGCGTTCATGCAGGCGATGGTGCTGCTGCACGGGCACCGTAAACATCCGCATGCCGGGGTGCATCCGCAGGCGCATGTCGATCCAATGGCGAAAATCGGCAAGGGATGCGTGATTTATCCGGGTGCGTACGTCGGCCCGAGGGCGGCGCTGGGAAAGGATTGCATCCTGTACCCCAACGCGGTGGTGTATGATGACTGTATCCTGCACGATGGCGTGATCCTGCATGCCGGCGCGGTAATCGGGCAGGATGGGTTCGGGTTTGCGACGCACAAGGGCGTGCATCACAAAATTCCGCAGGTGGGGATCGTGGAGCTGCACGATCATGTCGAGATCGGCGCCAACGTAACGATCCAGCGTGCGACGCTGGGGAAAACGGAGATCGGCGCCGGGACGAAAATCAGCGATCTCGTCGCGATCGGGCACGGGGCGGCAGTAGGCGAGCATGGGCTGCTGGTGTCGCTGGTGGGGATTGCCGGCAGCACGAAAATCGGCCACCATGCGACAATCGGCGGGCAAGCTGGGATTGCGGGGCATCTGGTGGTGGGAAATCGCGTCACCATTGCGGCCCGGGGCGGCGTGGTGAATGATGTGCCGGATGCGGCGGTCATGTACGGTGCGCCGGCGACGCCCGCGCCGCATGGGAAAAAGGGCTTGATGCTGCTGACGCAGCTTCCCGAGATTGTGGAACGGATTCGAAAGCTGGAAAATAACGCTCAGAAAAAGGGGGTAAAACGGGACAAAGGGATGGGAAAGTAAATCGCCGCGAAATAAACCATTGCCTTAAGCGTCTGGATTGTGAGGATTTGAGAGGGAATTCGAGACACCGATGGGTTTTGTCGAGCAGATGAAATGGTGGCACTGGACGCTGATCAGCCTGATCATCGGGACGATGTTGGCCTATGTGAACTCGGGGGCGCCGGATACATCGGTCAGCCACAGCTCGGTATCCAGCATCATTTTCGAATCGGAAGTGATGGTGCCCCCGTGGCGGGATCCGAACAGCCATGATGTGAAAGCATGGATGACCGATTTTGCCGTGCATCCGCTGGAGACCTTGAACACCGGCGCGGCGACGGTGCAGCGGCAGCTTGTGAGCTACACGCAGTATTTCGCGCCGACGCCAATGCATCCGTCAGGGGAGACCTCAACGGATTATTACTGGGCGGCTTTTCCGTACGAACCGACGCCACGGCGCGAGCCGAACCGAAACGAGCTTCAGTATCCCGGCGCGGCGGCATATCGGTCCAAAAATGGGGACACGCTCGAATCGCTGGCGGCGAAGTTCTACGGGAAAAGTTCACCGCAGGGCGTCGCGGCGATCATAGGGGCCAATGCGCTGCTCCGCGATGCCCACGATGCGGCGGGGTTTGCGATCATTCCCAATCGGTATTACTGGATTCCATGGAATCCCGCGGATGGGCACACGGTCAGCGACTATCTTCTGGCGGCCGACAAGCTGATCAAAAAGCAGCAGGGCACCGAGGCCATCGGCATCACGATCCATTACCACTGGTGGGAATCGTCGAAATTCGGGAAGTGGATCTGGATGGGCGGGAGCGTGCTGATTATCGGCATCATCTGGCCGACTCTCTTGAACGTGATGCTGAGGCACGGGCTGGGGAGCATGAAGGCGGATGAGTACGACCTGACCCGTTTCAAGGGCGGGAAAGATGCCGCGACGATGCCCGCACCCTCGGCAGCGGCGGCGACGGAGAGCGACATGGATCGCCTGCGCGAGCTGGAAGCGACGATGGCCCAGTCGCTGAAATCGTCGGGATCGAATGAACCTTCACTGGCGGAGGAAAAGGCCGAGCCGGTGGTGGCGAAGCTGGCGGGTGCGCCGGTTGAAGCCCCGGTTTTGCCCGCGGTGGAAGAGGGGCCGAAATCGTATCAGGGCGAGTTTTATCCGGTTGTGAAAACGGGCGGGAAGGCCGAGGAGAAAAAGTAAATGCCGCAGCCATTGACCGAGCCCATTTTCGCGCTGGTGCGCGACCTGATGTTTTCGGGCCGGATCATGGCCGAGGCTCGCGCCGCGGGGGTGGAGGTGAAGGTGATCCGCGATCCGGCGGCGATTGAAAAAGATGCCTCGGCGGGTGGGTTGCTGATCGTGGATATGAATCTGCCCGGGGCGATCGCCAGCGCCGGCCAATGGCGAAGCGCCAAGGGCGGCACGGTGGTGGGATTCGTGGCGCATATGGACACGGAGGCTATTTCGCAGGGGAAAGCCGCCGGTTTCGACCAGGTGCTGCCTCGCAGCCGATTCGTGGCGGTTTTGCCGCAGATGCTGAGAGCCTCTAAGGATCGAGCAGGTTAAATTCATCGCCGTCAAACCGCCTCCGAAATATTAGGGGAATTTTCTCATTGCATCGGGGGTGTGCGTTCTTACACTTTTGGACTGGTTCATCAAGGAGCAAAACATGGCAGTGGAAAATCGTCAGCTTTTGGATTTATTGGGTTCCGATGCGGAAAATCTGCTGGGCTATACGGCCAAGGGGTTCAAGCGGGAATCGATTCATCTTCCCGGCGGTGATTTTGTCGACCGCGTGATGAGCGCCAGCGACCGATCGCCCGGGGTTTTGCGCAACTTTAATATGATTTTGAACACGGGCCGGCTAGCGGGGACGGGATATGTCTCTATCCTCCCGGTAGACCAGGGGATCGAGCACTCGGCCGGGGCGAGCTTTGCGGCCAATCCGATTTATTTCGATCCGGAGAATATCGTGAAACTGGCGATCGAAGGCGGCTGCAACGCGGTTGCCTCGACGGTCGGCGTGCTGGGATCGTGCGCCCGGAAATACGCGCACAAAATCCCGTTCCTGGTGAAGCTGAATCACAACGAGTTTCTGTCGTATCCGAACAAGTACGATCAGATTCAGTTTGCCAGCGTGAAGCAGGTGTTCGACATGGGCGCGGTGGCGGTGGGGGCGACGATCTATTTTGGATCGGCCGAGTCGGATCGGCAGATCGTCGAGGTGTCGCGCCTCTTCGCGCAGGCGCACGAGCTTGGGCTGGTGACTGTGCTCTGGTGCTACCTGCGCAATTCCGCGTTCAAAGTGGGGGATAAGGATTACGGCCTATCGGCCGACCTGACCGGGCAGGCGAATCACCTGGGCGTGACGATTCAGGCGGACATCATCAAGCAGAAATTGCCGGAGAACAACGGCGGATACAACGCCCTGAAGTTCGGCAAGACGGATAAGCGAGTCTACAGCGACCTGACGCCGGGCGATCATCCGATTGAACTCTGCCGATACCAGGTCGCGAATTGCTTCCTCGGCCGCAGCCCCCTCATCAACAGCGGCGGCGCCAGCGGGCAGCACGATTTCGCCGAGGCCGTTCGCACCGCGGTGATCAACAAGCGCGCCGGCGGCATGGGCCTGATCAGCGGAAGAAAGGCCTTCCAGCGCCCGATGACCGATGGCGTGAAACTGCTGAACGTAATCCAGGATGTGTATCTGGATAAGGGGATTACGGTTGCTTAAATTGGACTGAAGCGAATCAATAGCGGCCTGCCGATTTCGTCGGCAGGTCTTTTTTTTGGAATCACGATGGATTTGTACGCTGCTCGATAATCATTATCATGCCATTGGATTTCTAACGCGCGTTTCCGAACCGTACTTTTAAGGATTTCCTTTATGCCGCTGATGACCACCAAGCCGATGTTTGATCTCGCGTATGGCGGGGGATTTGCCGTGGGGGCGTTCAATGTCAACAACATGGAGTTGGCGCAGTCGATTATCGATGCGTGCGCCAAGGAGAAATCGCCGCTGATTCTTCAGATCAGCAAAGGGGCGCGGAAATATGCCAATATCCGCTACCTCAAGCACATTATCGATGCGGCAGTTGAGGAACATCCCGAGCTTCCGATCGCGATCCATTGCGATCACGGCGACACGCTGGAACTGATTCAGGCCTGCATCAATGATGGTTACACCAGCGTCATGATCGACGGCAGCCATCATCCGTTTGATGAGAATGCGAAGCTGTCAGCCGAGGCGGTGAAGATGGCTCACGCCGCGGGCGTGGTGGTGGAGGCAGAGCTGGGGATGCTCGGCGGCATTGAAGAAGACGTGGTCGGTCTCGATGCGGAGGAATATGAGAAGAACGTCGAGAAGTTTCTGACCGATCCGGTGCAGGCTTCGGATTTTTCGGAAAAGACGGGCATCGACAGCCTGGCGGTGGCGATCGGCACCAGCCACGGGGCGTACAAATTCAAGCACGAGGCGAAGCTGGCGTTCAACCGCATCGAGCAGATCATGAAAACCTGCCCGGGTCTGCCGCTTGTGATGCACGGAAGCTCCAGCGTGCCGCAGGAATTTATCGACCTGGTGAATAAATACGGCGGCGCCATGCCCAACGCGCGCGGCGTGCCCGAAGACCAGATTTCCATGGCCGTGCGAAATTACGGCGTGTGCAAGGTGAATATCGACACCGACCTGCGCTTGGCGATGACCGCGAAGATTCGCGAGGTCTTCGCCACGAAGCCGGCGGAGTTTGATCCGAGAAATTATCTCGGCCCCGCGCGTGAGGCGATCACGCAGATGGTGCAGCGCAAGCTGCACGTCCTCAACAGCGCCGGCCAGATGGACGCGATCAACCGGCGATGGGAGAAGCTCGGCAAGCCGATGCCGAGTTTTTACAAGAAGGCGAAAGTGGCTTAAAATGACAAGGCGGCGACCGATTTGCGGGTCCGCTGCCGGTCCTCCATGAGTGAATCAGCGAACATCGACCCATCCCATCTCCGCCGCGAATACAAGCGCGGGGCGCTGCTGGAATCCGAGGTGTCGGGGGATCCGATTGTTCAGTTCGAAAAATGGTTCACCGAAGCGCAGGCCAGCGGAATTCTGGAGCCCAATGCGATGACGGTGGCGACGGCCGATTCCTCCGGCAAGCCGTCGGCGCGAACGATGCTGCTGAAGGGATTCGACGAGCGAGGATTTGTTTTTTACACGAATTACGACAGCCGCAAGGGGCGGGAACTGGATGCCAACCCGCGGGCGGCGCTGCTGTTTTTCTGGGCGGCGCTGGAGCGGCAGGTTCGGATCGAGGGGGAGATTTCGAAAGTAAGCCAGCAGGAGAGCGAGGAATATTTCCACTCGCGCCCGCGCGACAGCCAGATCGGAGCGCTGGCATCCCAGCAAAGCCGCGGGATCGCATCCCGCGGTGATCTTGAAAATCGCCATGCGGAAATTGAGAAGAAATATTCATCCCAGCCGATCCCGCTGCCGGAGTATTGGGGTGGATATCGACTGGAGCCGCAAACGGTCGAGTTCTGGCAGGGCCGGCCGGGGCGATTGCACGATCGGCTATTGTATGAGCGGCAGGCGGATAATTCATGGAGAATCGGGCGGCTGCAACCGTGAAAGATTCGCCGGGCAGAACCGCGTTGGTGACGGGCGCATCGGTGGGGCTGGGGCGCGATCTGGCGGAACTGTTTGCGCGCGATGGGCATCATGTAATTCTCACGGCGCGAAATGAATCGCAGCTTCAGGAATTGGCGTCAAAACTGCGCGATCAATATCACATAAACGTCGATGTAATCGCGCAGGATCTTTCGGTCGCCGGCGCGGCCGACCAAATTTTCGGGCAATTGGGCGCGAAGCCGATCGATTATCTCGTGAACAACGCCGGGTTCGGCACGCACGGGCCTTTCGCCGAGGCCGATGTCGCCAGCCAGCTTGCGATGATTCAGGTGAATATCGTGGCGCTGACGCATCTGACGCGGCTGGTTTTGCCGGGGATGCTGAAGCGAAAAACCGGGCGGATCATGAACATGGCATCGGTAGCGGCGTTTTTACCGGGGCCGCTGATGGCGGTGTATTACGCCACCAAGGCATACGTGCTGTCGTTTTCCGAAGCGATCGCAAGTGAAATCGCCGGCAGCGGCGTGACGGTGACGGCTGTCTGTCCCGGCCCAACGAAAACTGAATTTCAAGTTCGCGCCGGCATCGCTGAGGCCCCGCTGTTCCAGCGCGGCGCGATGACATCCCCCCAGGTGGCGCAGATCGGTTACGATGCAATGATGCGCGGCCAACGATCGGTGGTGACGGGGTTTTCCAACAAGATATCGGCATTGGGAACTCGATTTCTCCCGCGCGCAGCCACCGCGGCAATTGCAAAACGTTTGAATGAAAACCGTTAACCTGGCGATGGTTCCTGAATGACGACAATGCAGATTTATTGGCGATTAACATCCGTGCCGGAGCTGAAGGGGCTTTCAAAGCTCCAGTGCAATGAACTTTTTGGTTTGGTGAAGAATAAGGTATGGCTGATCCGAGTGTTTTGGAACGTGATTTTCTTCTCGATGATGGTGGCGCCTGCCGTTAGCTTTGGCCTGTTTCATTTCACGTTCCCGCATCCTTGGATACGGCTGGCAGCGGAAGCAATTTGGATCGCGATGATGTTTCCCCTGCTGATTGGCAAAGCACGTCCGCACATGAAAAAAATTGTGAATGGGTGTTGTCCGATCTGCGAATACGACCTGCGCGAAAGTTCAGATCGATGTCCGGAATGTGGGACCGAGATCGCTGAAAAATGGAAAGCCTATTGGATCAAATCGCCAGCCGTTTCCACCCACCCTGAATAAACCGCCCCAGGATCAGCATTCCGCGAATGGACAATTCACCTGCCAGGACGATCCACACGGTCGCAAGCCCCATGTGAAGCCAAAGCCCGACGATCAGCACGCCGGTGAAGCGCAGGCCGATGATGGTGGTGAGGTTCAGGAACATGACGGCCAGGGTATCTCCCGCGCCGCGTAGCGCGCCGCCGAAGATGAGGTTGAGCGCGAAGGCGGATTGGACAAACCCGGTGATGCGCAGGCATTGGGTGGTCAGGGCGATGATGTGCGGATCGCTGGGCGAGAGCCACCGGGCGGGGTAGCTGCCGAGGGTAATCATGAGAATTCCGCACAGCGTCATCACTCCACCGCCCGTCGCGTAGGCGAGAAGCGCGCAGCGAGTCGCGCGTGCCGGATCTTTGCGGCCAAGGCTGATTCCCACCATCGTCGCCACCGCGGTGGAGAACGCCATGCCGGACAGAAAGCTGATGCTCTCCAGGCGGATGGTATTCACATGCGCGCTGGAGCTGATGTTGGTCGGATCCATCCGGTTGATGATGGCGACGACGCCGAAGTTGGCGAGCCAGATGAGGATCCCCTCGACGCCCGCGGGCACGCCGATGCGCAGCAGGCGTTTGATCGTGTGCCAGTGCGGGCGCATGCGGTGGATATAAAGCCGTGCGCCGCTTGTGCCGACCCAGACGACCAGAAAATCCAGAACGCCGCCGACGACGTACGCGATGATCGTCCCTTCAGCGATTCCGACGAATCCCATCACCGGCAATCCCCACCACCCGCGCGTCAGCGCGAAGCTGCTGACCATGTTCACAATGTCCACGATAACCATGACGATGGCGGGCGTGACCGTATCCCCGCCCCCGCGCCGGCACGCGCCCGCGACGAACATCACGGTCGTGAACGGCAGCGCCATGCTGAGCATCCGCAGATAGCGCAGCGCAAATCCGCTGGCCATTCCCTGAAGCTGCGTTGCCTCGACGATGGGCCGCCCAGCGATGAACAGGATCAGGCCCGCGACAATTCCAAGGATGATCGCGGCCGAGATGGATTGTCCGGTGACTTTATTGCTGAGGGATCGATGACGAGCCCCCTTGGCGCGGGAAATGAGGGCCGTGCTGCCCGTGCCGATGGACGTGACCAGCAGGCCGATAAACCACAGGAAATAAGTGACGGTGCCCACGGCCGCCCCGGCGTCAGCGGCGTGATCGGGCAAATGATTCGCGAGATACGTGTCGTTCAACCCGACAAACATGTGCAAAATTTGCTCAATCCAGACCGGCCCGGCGAGGGCAAGCAGTTGAAGCAGTAACGCGCGGTTGGATTCGCGCGGCGGGGCGGCAGGAGCGATGACAAGGACATCCGACATAGGGGCGAGAATGATAGTCCTGCAGATCGTGGACGGAAAGAAAAAGCCCCACGGCGGTCCGTAGGGTTTTCCATACCCCGATGGTTTGAATGTTCGCCCGCTTTCCCCATAATTCGGACCTCTCAACAAAAAGGAAATGTTTTATGCGCAGGGCGAAGATCAGCATCATCGGGGCGGGAAATGTGGGGGCGACGGCCGCTCACTGGACGGCCAGCAAGGAACTGGGGGATATCGTTCTGGTGGATGTTCCGCAGGTGGAGGGGATGCCGCAGGGGAAGGCGCTGGATTTGTTTCAGGCGTCGCCGGTGGAGGGATTTGACGCGAAGATTACCGGGGCGACCAGCTATGAGCCAACGGCCGGCAGCGATGTGGTGATCGTCACCGCCGGCGTGGCGCGCAAGCCGGGGATGAGCCGGGATGATCTGATCAATATCAACACGGGAATCGTGAAGTCTGTGGCGGAGAACGTGGCGAAGTTCTCGCCGAACGCAGTGATGATCGTCGTCAGCAATCCGCTGGATGCGATGGTCTACGTGGCGTGGAAGGCGAGCGGGTTTCCCACGAAAAAGATTCTGGGACAGGCCGGCGTGCTGGATGCGGCCCGGTTTCGGGCGTTTCTGGCGATGGAAATCGGCTGCAGCGTGGAAGATGTGCAGGCGCTGCTGCTGGGTGGGCATGGCGATGACATGGTGCCGCTGCTGCGATATTCGTTCGCAGGCGGGATTCCGGTGTCGCAGCTCATCGGGGCGCAGCGATTGGAAGAGATCGTCAAACGCACGCGCGGCGGCGGGGCGGAGATCGTCGGACTGCTGAAGACGGGCAGCGCGTATTACGCGCCGGCGTCTGCGACGGTCGCCATGGCCGAATCGATCATCCGGGACAAAAAGCGGATCCTGCCCTGTGCCGCCTACTGCGACAAGGAATACGGCGTCGGCGGTTATTTTGTCGGCGTGCCCTGCGTGCTCGGTTCCGACGGTGTGGACAAGGTCATCGAAATTGAACTGGATGAGGCCGAGCGTAAAATGTTCAAAACCAGCGTTGAGCACGTCAAGGAACTGGTCAAGGCGGTCAAGATTTGACTCGACTTATCGGACGTGAGGCGGCGAAGTGACAGCGGCGGGGCGCTGGGTTATACATATAAGTCCGTGGTTAAAACTCGCGGTAAATCTGTATCGCATTGGTGGGTGGCAGCGCTCCTTGGGTGTTTGCTGGCCAGTGGATGCGCCACCAGTCCCATCTTTATTCCCGAGGCGGCGCGGCAGACGATTGACCGCCGCGTCACCGAATATCCCGATGGCTTTGTGCTCAAGCGATTCATGGTCAACCTGACCTGCCCGACGGCCTTCTGCTTCGATGAAACGCACAACCTGATCGTCGTCGAAGGCGGGATCGACGGGCGCGATCCGCGCATCATCCTGGTTCGGCCGGATGGATCGATGTCCAACGTCTATCCGGTCGAGACGCGCATCCCCATCGTCAAACCTGGTTTCAGAATCTACGGCCCCTGCGACGGGGTGGTGGCGTACAAGGGAACCATTTATGTCGCCCATCGAGACCGTCATGACATGGGGGTCATCACCGCGTTTACGTACAACGGCGATCATCACACGATTATCGCAGGCCTGCCCGCGCAGGGAGATTTCGGCGTGACGGCGCTGGCGATTCCACCCGTGCCGGTCGAGCCGAGGCTTTATTTTGGCGTCGGGGCGGCGACGAACAGCGGCGTCGTGGGGCTGGATAACTGGGACGAGGGATGGGCTCGCGATCATCCGCAGGCGTGCGATCAGGCGTATCAGACTTTGAATCTACTGGGATTCCGCTTCGACGTGCCCAACCCGCAGGCCAGTCTGTTTACCCCCGCGACGCTGGTGACGGTGCCGTATGCTCCGCTGGGGACGAGCGATGTCACGCAGATTCCAGGCGTGCAGTTTCCGGTGCAAAAGCCCTCGGGCGCGATCTTCAGTGTCGCATTGGACGGCGGCGATCCGAAAGTCGAAGCTTGGGGCGTGCGCGATCCCGAGGGAATCGCGGTGGACGATGTCGGTTCGATTTACGTGACCGATCGTGGAATGGAGCTGCGCGGAACTCGGCCGGTTGATAACGATCCCGATGCGCTATTTGAACTGGGGCCGTTCCGCGGCTCTTACCTGGGATTTCCGGATTATTCGCGGAGCCTGGAGCCGCTGTATGATCCCAAGTATCAACCCCCAAGCTGGATGGTGCTTCCGACGGGATATCCAAGCGTGCGGTTTGTGATCGATCACGAGGCGAGCCGTTTATCCCCGCCCGATCGCGATCTGCTGAAGGCGACGTTTGCGTGGCAATCCGGGGCTGGAAAAATCACGCTGTTTCCCCGGACGGGGCCGTTTCATATTCCGAGATTTGAGGGGCAGATGCTGGTCGCGCTCTGGGGCGACCGCGGGCCGTTTTCAACCAGCGGGCGGCCCATTCCCGATCCGCTGCCGGGATACCGAGTGGTGCGCGTCGATCTGAACAGCCGTAGCGGGGAGGGGCAGGTGATGGATTTTCTCTACAACACCGACGGCGGCCCCGCGAGCAGCCTCAACGAAGGCAGGCATGAGGGCATTGAGCGGCCGATGGATCTGAAATTCGGGCCCGATGGAAATCTTTACGTGCTGGACTTCGGCCAGGCGAGCTTCAAGCATGGCCATCTGAAAGCTGAGAGCGGCACGGGCAAGATTTTCATCCTGCAGCCCGCTCCAAATCCTTAGACGTCAACGATTATCAATCTCCACCATCGCGACGGCTTGTTCCCCTTCCACGTAGGCATCATAAAAGATTTGCAATTGCCGGGCGATCGGTTTGTGAACGCGCGGATTGCGGAGGATGAGGCGCTCGCCGAAATCAATCGATGCAGGAAATGCCGGGCCGAAGGGGAATTGCCGGGTCCATGCGATCGTTGGGTGGATATTTTCTGTAATCAACACGTTGGAGCCGGTTGAAGTGATCGCGATCGCGCGCTCGCCGATGATCTGGAACATTTCAGCGCTGTTTGGCAGGAGTACACATCCCCGCAACCACCCGCCGATGGCGCTGGGCATGGGATGGGTGCCGTAGAAATGGTTGTGCTGACCGAGACCAGAGAATTCGATGATGCGATCACGATGGCGGATTCGGCCCTCCACTTCGCACAGCGGACGAGATGGAATCCAGATATTGGGCGACAGACCGTTTGAGCCCGGGGGAAATGCAATTTCCCGCGACTCAGTTTGCGGCGATTGGAATCTCAGTTCGATGAACGTCGCATACTGCGGCTCCGAAGTAGTCAATGTGATCTCGCCCGAACCGAATGTTGACCGATTTGCGGCGAGCGAAATCGAGTGATCGTCAGCAATGAACGAATTGGCCGGGAAATATGTAGTCCACGATCCCCGAGTTTGCGTATTTTCGAAAAGGCTTACCTGCAGACAGGGATACTGTGACGGCAGCGGCGGAATATTTCGCGTCGGCCGGCGGATATAAGCCGAGTATTTCTGAAGGTACGTCGGATGCAGCGCGAATCCATCGTGGAAAGCGGCCATCAGGCGCAATCGGCGGATGGAATCTTCCGCGTAGAATTGCCAGAACTCATACCCCCCCGGCGACCCGACGCGGTGCGATCCATCGGCATGCGTCGGGATGCTCAGCAGTCTCAGCGTTGGCATTGCTGGCCGTATCCTTTTGAATTCCGACGAAAATGCAAAGGCCATCGCAACATTTAGCGGCGCGTGCGAAGCACCGCGCGTTCCCCCCACTTCAAAAAACGAATCCAGAAGATTGATCAATTGACGACCCGCTAAACCCCTCATACAGTTCAAATAATGCTTGCCGCGCTGCGGTTTCTCGCGGATGACGATGATCCGTTCGGAGTCATCATCGCCTGCTTTTTCCTGGTGGTGATCGTTGCCTGCGGGGCGTATGCGGTGGTCTGGCTGCGGAAACGCTATTGGGGCGGTGAAGCGGATGACGTGCCGCATGTAGGCTTTACGCTGGGTGATTTGCGCCAGCTTCACAAGAGCGGGCGAATATCTGACCAGGAATTCGAACGCGCCAAGGAGAAGATTGTGGATGCGGCCAAGCGCGCTGCGGAGCGCAACGTCCCGTCCGCTAACACGGGTCCGCGAAATCAACACCCCGGAGGCCGATAATTTCCCGCGCGTCAGGTCCGAAGCGGCAGGTTACAAAGAATTTCCGACCCGGTGTATTTTGTGTTTTCACTTTCGCGGAAATCTCCTGTAAGATTGGGAATTGGAGTGGATTGGCGGTCAAGTCTCCACCCCCGAACGTTCGATAGTTAACAGGACGTTAAGTTTCGGCTGGATGGGTGTTTGTCGTTCGAAATTCTCAAGGAACGGGCCGGAACTGGCCCATTAGGAACGGAAGTCGATGGCCACTACGAATCGTACCGGCAATGGCGGCGGTCAGGGTAATCCACCTCCGGGAAATCCGCCGAATTCACAGGGAGGATTCCGCGGCCGCCGAATTACCACCTGCAGCTTCTGCGGAAAGTCCTCGCGCGACGTCGGGCCGATGGTTGAAGGCCCCAGCGAAGTCTACATCTGCGCCAACTGCGTCGACCTGGCCCACAACATCATCCGCCAGGAAAAGCGAAAGCTCTCCGCCAGCCAACCGCTCTTCAGTTCCATCCCCAGCCCGCGGCAGATCAAGGAATTCCTGGATCAGTACGTCGTCGGACAGGGCCATGCGAAAAAGGCCCTCGCGGTGGCGGTGCACAATCATTACAAGCGGCTGACGACCTCCACCAGCGACGCCAGCGCGACCGCTTCGGGTGAAGGCGCGCCCGCCGCGCCCCCCGCAAACGAAGTTGAAATCGACAAGAGCAACGTGCTGCTGATCGGCCGCACCGGCAGCGGTAAGACCCTTCTCGCCAAGACGCTGGCGCGAATCCTCCACGTGCCGTTCGCCATCGGCGATGCCACGACGCTCACCGAAGCCGGCTACGTCGGCGAAGACGTCGAGAATATCCTCCTCAAACTTTTGCAGAATGCGGACTACGATCTGGAATCGGCCCAGCGCGGCATCGTCTACATCGACGAGATCGACAAGATCGGAAAAACCCAGAACAACGTCAGCATCACCCGCGACGTGTCGGGCGAGGGCGTCCAGCAGGCGCTGCTGAAGATGCTCGAGGGAACCGTCGCCAACATTCCGCCCCAGGGTGGCCGCAAACATCCCGAGCAGCAGTACATCCAGATGGACACGTCGCAAATTCTGTTTATCTGCGGCGGCACGTTCGTCGGACTTGAAGACATCATCCGCAAACGGCTGGGCAAGCGCCAGATCGGCTTTAACAGCGAAACCGCCGTGGCGGAAACCGCTCGCGACCGCGCCCGGATTTTGGCGCAGGCGCAGCCGGAAGATCTCGTCGAGTTTGGAATGATTCCCGAGTTCGTCGGCCGCTTGCCGGTGGTGGCGACGCTCGATCAGCTCGACGTGAAGACACTCATCAATATCCTCACCGAGCCCAAGAACGCGCTGGTGAAGCAGTTCCAGCGGTTCTTCCGCATGGAAGGCAGCGAGCTTGAATTTACTCCGGACGCGCTGGAAGTGATTGCCGAGCGGGCGCTGAAGCGCGACACTGGCGCCCGGGCGCTGCGAGCGGTCGTGGAAGAGCTGATGCTCGACCTGATGTATCGCCTGCCCGACCAGGAGCAGGGCGGAAAGTATGTGATCACCGCCGACATCGTCGAGGGCCGCACCAGCATGTTCGACATCAAGCCCGAGCGGCGCAAGGAATCCGCGTAATCGTGGAAACGTGAAATTTTCAGTGAAAAGCCCCGGGGATTTCCGGGGCTTTTTTGTTTTTAGGACGGCGGACGATTTTAATTGCGGGGTAAAATCGTTAGCCTGACGGATGCGATGGACCGCACGAGCGCGACAACGGTGACGATGCAGCAGGCGCTGGACCTGGCGGTGCAGCACCACCAGGCCGGCCGGCTTCGCGAGGCCGAGCGCATCTACCAGAAAATTCTTCAGAGCGATCCGAATAATCCGCATGCGCTGCACCTGCTGGGGGTGCTCGCAAGCCAGACCGGGCAGATCGACACGGCGGTGGATTTTATGCGGCGGGCGATCGCGCAAAACCCCACGGCCGCCCAGTATCAATGCAACCTCGGCGCAGCGCTGGTCACGGCCGGCCGGAACGAGGAGGCGATCGAGGTCTATCAGCGGGCGCTGGTTCTTCAGCCGGATTTGCCCGATGCGTATGCCAACCTCGGCGTGGCGCAGATGCGGCTGGGGCAGTTCGCAAACGCCGTGGAGTCGCTGCAAAAAGCGCTGGAGTCCCGGCCCGATGATCTCAAAATTCTCGATTCGCTGGGCAGCGCCCTGTCGCAGGCGGGGCAGCAGGACGAAGCAGTGGAAATTCTGCGGCGTGCGATGAAGCTAAGGCCCGGTTTCGCGCCGACGCATCACATCCTGGGCAATGCGCTGGTGAAGCTGGACCGAGCGGACGAGGCGATCGTGGAGTATCGCGCGGCGCTGGCGCTGCGGCCGGATTTTGCGGTCGTGCAGTTTAGCCTCGCAGGGCTCTTGATCGACAAGGGACAAATCGACGAAGCGATCGATCTGTCGCGGAGGGCGACCGCCGCGCTGCCGGACGCGGCCGCGGCCTGGTTTAACCTCGGCCGCGCGCTGCGAAAACAAAACCGGCCCCAGGAAGCGGCGACGGCGCTGCGGCGTGCGCTCGCCATCGATGCGCGGTTTTATCTGGCATACAACGAACTGGGAAACGCGCTGCTGGAACTGAAGCAATGCGATGAATCCATCGCGGCTTTCGATGAGTTGCTGAAGCTTGCGCCGTCAGGCGAGGGCCGCTACAACCGCGCCGGAGCGCTCTGGCAGGCCGACCGATGCGGCGAGGCAATCGCCGAATTCAAAGCGGCAGAGAAAATGGGTTTCACCGATCCCCGGCTTTACAACAACGTCGGAGCGATCCATCACCAGCTTGGGCATTACGACGAATCGGCAAAGTTTTTTCAGCGGGCGATGTCCGCCGGCGGTGAATTTCCGCTGGCGCGGTTCAACCTGGGAATGCTGCAACTGCTCCAGGGAGATTTTGTCGAGGGATGGATCGGATACGAAACACGCTGGAAAGCGCGGTCGATCCCCATGCCGGCGAGATATGCGCAGCACGGGATGTGGGACGGCGGCGATCTGCGCGGCCGGCGGATTTTGCTCGATTGCGAGCAGGGATTCGGCGATTCGATCCAGTTCGCCCGCTATATTCCGCTGATCGCCGAGCGTGGCGGGCAGCCGATCCTCGCGACGCAGCGCGAACTTCGCCGTTTGCTGAGCACCGTACCAGGCCTGGAAAAAATCGTCTGCCCGCCGGAAGAGATCCCCAATTTCGACGTGCAATGTCCGCTGCTGAGCCTCGGATATTTGTTTGGCACGACGCTGCAGACCATCCCCGCGCGGGTCCCGTATCTGTCCGCCGATCCGGCGCTGATGGAGAATTGGTCAAAGCGGATCGGCAGCGACGGCCGAAAAAAAATCGGTCTGTGCTGGTCCGGCAGCCCGAAACACCAGCAGGATCGATTTCGATCGCTGTCGCCGGATGATCTGGCCCCGCTTGGACAAGTGGGTGATGCATGGTATTTCAGCCTGCAAAAGCCGTCGGATTCGCACTCGCCGGTTCAGTTGCCCGAGGGGCTTCACATCACGGACTGGACGAATGAACTCTCCGATTTTGCCGACACCGCGGCGCTCATCGCGAATCTCGATCTGGTGATCTCCTGCGACACGTCCGTGGCGCATCTGGCGGGGGCGCTGGGCAAGCCGGTGTGGCTGCTGCTGCCGGTGGTGCCGGATTGGCGCTGGCTGCTCGATCGCGAAGATTCGCCGTGGTACCCGACGATGCGGATCTTCCGCCAGAAAAAAGCCGGGCAGTGGGGCGAACCGATCCGGCAAATATGCCGAGCCTTGGCCGCGGACGAGATATCTACCGCTCGCACCTCGTAATCCTTGCATGGCGCGCCGCGGGGATTCTGATTTAGAATCCTTACGTGATTCCGACAGCGGATATCGAAAAGATTCCCCCCGGCCGCTGGGCCGTCGCCGTCAGTGGCGGGGCGGACAGCGTCGCCCTCCTTCACCTTCTTCTCGGGCACCCGGAAATTTTCCTGCATATAGTTCATCTCGATCATCAAACCCGCGGCGAGGAAAGCACAGCGGATGCCAAGTTTGTGCGCGAACTGGCGGGGAAACTGAAGCTGCCGGCAACCATCGCCCTCCGCGATCAGATCGAGCCGGAGATGGATGCTCTTCCAAAAAATCGCTCGGCGCGTTATCGCGCCCTCCGGCTTGAGCTTTTTCGCCGAGTGGTCGAGCGCGAAAAACTGGACGGCGTTATTCTCGCGCATCATGCGGACGATCAGGCGGAGACAATTGTGCTGCGTCTGCTTCGCGGCTCCGGCCCCAAAGGTCTGTCTGGAATGAAACCGCGCCAGCAGATCGGCGGAATGATCATCCTGCGGCCACTGCTTTCAACACGCCGGCAACAGCTTCGCGAATATCTCGTTCAGATCGGCCAGACCTGGCGGGAAGATGCAAGCAATCAATCGGATCGATACGCCCGCAACCGGGTGCGCCGATTCCTGGAATCGCGGCCCGACCTGCATGAGCTGATTATTTCAATAGGCCGCGCGAGCGGGCAATATTCGCAATTGATTCGGCAGGCAGCCCCGCGCCTGGACGAAAAGTTTCCAGCGATCGCGCTGGAGCGTTTGCCGCGGATGCTCGGGCGTGAATCCGCCCGCCAATGGCTCAAACGCCAGGGCGTCCCGGCAGGCGAACTTTCCGCCGATGTTCTTGATCGACTGCGCCGCATGTCCATCGACGCAGCTACGCCTGCTCGCCAGATGTTCCCGGGAAATATCACGATCCACCGCCGGCGCGGATGGATTTCGCGCGCATAAAAAAATTTTACCGCGAAGACACGAAGATCTGAAAAAAAGTTAAAAAGGGGACATTCATAATAAAATATTATGAATGTCCCCTTTTTACTCTTTTCGCGCCCTTCGTGTCTTCGCGGTGAACATTTTTTTATTTTCGTGTGGTCGCTCGTGAGTGTTGGACTCGGGCCATCGCCCGATTCCAGGCGTTGTAAGTTTCGGAGGACGAGTAGAGGTCGAAGGCCTGTTTCCAATGCTTCTCGGCCAATGGCCAGTCGCCCGCTTTTTCGTCGATGAGGGCCGACATCTTCCAGAGCTGCCAATCGCCCGGACAGATCGATTCGGCATCGGACATAATCCTTCGGGCATCGGGCAGATCGGAATTTTCGTAATCGATATCCGCGACAAGCAAATGAATTTCCATCGATTTCGGCTGCTGGGCGAGCGCGTATTCGTAAAAGGCGGCGCGGTCGTTCCAGCGGCGAACATAGCTCCAGGTGCGGACGCTGGCCAGCAGCAGGAAAATCGCCAGAAGGACATTGGCAGCCGGCACGCGCGTCAGCAGCATAGAGACCAGGATGATGAAGAAAGCCGAGGGCAGATACATAAGCCGTTCGCCGAAAATCGTGGCGATCATGACGACGTTCGACGCCGGCGCGTACGCGAGCGCCAGCGCCACCAGGCAAAACCCGGCGACCCATCGGCGGCGAAGCAGGCAGATGGACGTGAGGACAAGCCATGCGATTGCGACGAGAACACCGAGCCAGAGGTATGGATTCGCGTGGCTGATGATCGGTGTGATGACCGCCAATCCGTAGTCGATCGACAGTTTGATCGGCGCGACCAGAAGCTGGAAGTATCTCCCCAATAGCGCCAGCGGAATCAGCCGGCGGTCCAGCGGGGGCGATTTGGCCAGCGGCTGGATGCCGATGTTGATGAAGACGGGATCCCATTCGAACCGAAGCTTGAGAATTTGTTCGCGAAGAAAGACGAATGCGCCGGCGGACCAAATCACCAGGGCCAGCGCCAGCAGCGTTGCCTGCCGGTCGGATTCGTTGAATTTTTCCGCTGGAGACAGCAGCATCTTCCGCACCGGCAATAGCGCGATCAGCAGGATCGGTAAAAGCAATCCCTGCTCCTTGGAGAGCATGGCAGCGACGGAAATCCCGAAGATGGCCGACGCTCGCGCGGTGGTCATCGGTGATTTCAGGAAAAGCACCATCGCCGCCAAAACGCATGTGGTGCAGGCCAGCTCGGCGCGTCCGACAATGCCCGCGACCGCCTCGCTGTGTATCGGGTGACACGCGAACAGAAGCCCGGCAAAGAGCCCAATGCGCCACCCGCCCATGCGTCGGGCCAGCTCGGCCACTAGCGCGCTGGCGGCGGCGTGCAGGAGGATATTGACGAGATGAAACATCCACGGCCGATCGCCGTGCAGCCACATCTCCAGTCCAAAGCTTTGGGAAACCAGAGGCCGGTAAAGGTTATCCAGGCCCCCGTAGAACCAGTCGCGGGTCCAGTATTGCCACCACAGCCGGGGATGATGCACGCGGGGATCTTCGCCGATCAGAAAAATGTCATCGTAAATGTACGTTCCGCCAAGGGTGATCGCGTACAGAGCCGCGGCAAGTAGCGCGCTCAAAGTCGCGGGCGCGCCCGGTCGGGAAGTCAATTTCACAGTCGAAATGGTAACCAATTCGCGCGAATACGGGGAGTTTGGCTATTTCGGCGGAAAAGGTTTGCCGTTAATCTTATCGCGAAGGATGTCGTCATGGTTGATGCGCTACGGGTTGTGGTCACGGGTGGAAGCGGCCGCGTTGGGCGGTGGATCGTGCGCCAGCTCCTGCATCGCGGGCACCAGCCAATTAATGTCGATCGTCGGCCGGGCGAAACCGATGCCCGCTTCGTCGAAGGAGATGTCCACGACCGGGAATTCATCAGGTCGATCCTTGCCGAATCCGACGCGGTATGCCACTGCGCCGAGATGGCCGGCCCTTACGGGCCCAGTGACGAGGTGTTTTCCAACAACACCCGCGCGTGTGCCGTCGTGCTCCAGGCGGCCGCCGACCTCGGGCTGCGGCACAGCGTCTACTGCAGCACATGCCAGGTCTACGGAACGTGGGGACCAGGCTGGGTCGCCCCCGCACGATTGCCCATCGAGGAAACCGATCCTCCCAATCCCATGAATGTTTACGCGGTCTCGAAGGTGGCCAACGAATTCTTCGCCCGGAATGTTTCCCGCGAGAGCGGGAATTCAATCTCGATCTTCCGATTTCCCTGGGTCGTGGATGATTTGAAACAGGAGCAGTGGCTTCACCAGCTTGCCCAAAGCGATGGCAAGCTCGTCGAGGGGATGAACACCTTCATCCATCCCGGTGACCTGGCGATGGCCTTCGCCCTGGCGATCGAAAAGTCGCTACCGGGTTGCGAGATTTACAATCTTGCCGCCGCCGAGATCCTTTCAGGTGTGCCGTTAAGTGAACGAATTGCGCACCATCATCCCGATTTCCCCCCGCTGCCCGCCAACTGGCCCGATCGAAAAAGCCCATTGTTGATTGAAAAAGCCGAAAAAATGCTGGGCTGGCATCCCAAATGGAATGTGGATGCAATCGCCACCCGGCACACTTCGCAGTTGCCCCAGTTTCAGGTAGAATCCGAGCCGGGAGGTCATTGAAACATGGCCATGCGACGTAAATCTCGGGGTTCAAAGGCGTTCACGCTTGTCGAGCTATTGGTGGTGATCGGCATCATCGCGATTCTGATTTCGCTGCTGCTGCCCGCGCTGGCATCGGCCAACCGGCAGGCCAAGACGGTTCAGTGCGCCAGCAACATGCGACAGATGGGCGTGGCGCTGCTCATGTATACCGATCAGAACAGCGGCTACCTCTTCCCGACAAACATGGGGTGGTCCAACGACACGGTTTATTACCAGACGCCCGGCGACGCCGGTCTCGTTCCCGGCAGTTCATATGATGGCATCGCCACGCTGGTCCTGAATCCCACATATCAGCAGTATTGGAGCCAGTACCATTACAACACCTGGCCAACGCTGGTGTTCAACGGCGTGTGGAATCCGCCTATCCTCACCTGCCCGACCGACAACACCGATCCGCCCGCCAACGCCCAGCACAGTTATATCCTCAACGGCTACATGGAATATTACAACGAGAAATACGGCAAGCCGCTGCCGAACCATATGTCCTCATCCGATGCGATTCTCGCCGGCGAGAAGGTCTCGGGCATCGGTGATTATTACATGGAATACGGCGACTACGCCGCGGGAAAAGTCGACGCGCTGCGTCATGGCCCGGCGGCGGGCGCGAACTATCTCATGCTCGACATGCACGTCGAGACGAAAGTCGTTATCAACGATGCAAGCGTCTTCTCATCGCTCGATCCCTGGGATTTTTCAAACGGTACAATCCCGACTTCGCAACCGACGCAGTAAAATCGCGGCCAGACTATGGCGGTGGAATTCCTCTGCTTCCTCGTCGCCGCCCTGGTGGTTTTAATCCCGGGAATCTGGCTCGCCGGCGCGCTCTCAATCGGTGAAAATCTGCTCGAGCGATGGTCCTGCGGATGCGCCCTGGGGCTGGCGATGGCGGTCTATCTCGCATCGGCGATCAGCCATTTCGATCTCCGGGCGTTTTATCCAATATGGGCCGTCCTCGCGCTGGGATGCTTGATTGCTCGAATGCTGCGGCGAACCCCCGGAGGCGCATTCGGGGCGGCCGGGATATGGATGGTCCTGATTCTCGTGGGGGTGGCCATCACACGGTTCGCGATGGCGTTGCCGCGAGCGCTGCCGCCCGGGGCGCTTGATCCTACATTTCAGCTCATTCTCGCCAGGCAGATTCAAATCACGCATCACGCCATCGACCGCTGGCCGTTCGCGAATATTCCTCTGAATTATCCCACCGGCAGCAGCGTGCTGCTGGTGGTTCTCTCGGGCATTTCCCGGCTGCCGCTGCACCGGATATTTCTTGATCTGATCCCGTTGCTGGGCGTGCTCACGACGGCGCAGATGTTTATGTTCGCCCGCCGGATGACCGGCAACTCGCTGGCGGGAATCTACGCCGCGGCGATTTACGGGCTCTGGGCATGGTTCGGCAGCATCGACTATTTCCGCTGGGGCGGTTTGCCGAACGAACTGGCGATGCTGCTGTTTCTGACGATGCTGTCCCTCCCGCCGACATCGCGCAGTTCTATTTTCGCGATGAGCATCCTATTCGCCGGCGTCGTTCTGGTTCATCACCATGTGATGGTGGTCAGCGGTGTTATCCTGCTGCTGATCATTCTCTGGCGAATGGTTTACCGCCAGCCGTGGCGCCCACTGGCGGCGGCGATTGCTGCGGCGATTGTGCTCGATCTCTTCTTCCTGCTTCCATACGCGTGGCACATCGCGAATTTCCGGTCCACCGGCATGGTCGTTTCCGGCGAAGGCCTGCTCCTATTTTCCGAACTGCCCGGCAGCTTCGGATACGGAGTCACCTGCATCGGAGGGCTTGGAATCATTTTATGCCTGGCGCGCAAGTCTCGGATCGATGCGATCCCCGCAATCGCCTCTGGGACACTGATCGTCATGTTCTGCATCGGCGAGGATGTCGTGCCTTTAATGCTCAGCGCACTGCATCGCACTCCGATGACATTCTTCACCCCGTCGCGATTCCTGACCGATCTTAATTATTTCCTGCCGATTTTCGCAGCCATCGCCATTGTGTATTTTTCTCGCCAGTGGCGCATTGCCCGCTGGGTCGCAGCAATCATGCTGTGCCTCGTCCCGCTGGCGGATATCGCGCAGTGGAAAAGCATGTTCAATCTTTACGATCCGCCTCAGTCATTGCTCGATGCATGCGATTGGATCAGGCACACCACGCCAACCGATACGCTGGTGGACAACCGCAGCGCATGGATGACCTATCTCTGCTGGCGCGAACCCGCGCACATCGCGTTGCCGGTATCCGAGCCCACGGCCGATTATCACCCGGCGGAAGATCGCATCCCGGGAATCATTGCCGGAAAGATTCCGCCAGATACACCGGATCAGATCATCGTAAAAATCGGCGATGAGAGCGAAGCGGCGGCCAGGCCGATTTTGTGGATGGATTCATCAGGCGCTGCGGTTTTTCGTGAGTGGCCGTGATCGAAGAAAATTAATGCAACCGCCGAGGCGCCGAGAGCGCCGAGGTAAGAATGAGAAATGCGATTGAATGATTCTTTCTTCTCGGCGTTTTCCTCGGCGCTCTCGGTGCCTCGGCGGTTGCATTTGATTTTAGAGTCCTGACAATCAGGGCAAGAAATGAAGACGCAGTTCGACATCATCGTCATCGGCGGCGGCCATGCCGGTGCGGAAGCAGCGTGGGCGGCTTCGCGCCTGGGCGCAAAGGTTGCAATGATCACCATGGACCCAGCGCGCATCGGCCAGATGTCCTGCAATCCAGCCATCGGCGGCCTGGCCAAGGGGCAGATGGTCCGCGAGATCGATGCCCTGGGCGGTTTGATGGGAATCGCAACGGACGATACGGGGATTCAATTCCGGATGCTCAATCGATCCAAAGGCCCCGCCGTCTGGGGCCCGCGGGCGCAGGCGGACAAATATAAATATGCCGTGCGCGTGCAGGAGCTGCTGGCCGCGTGTCCCAATCTGACGATTCTCAGCGGCGAAGTCGCGGAACTTTGTGCATCGCCGGTGATAAATGGAATCGTCCTGAAAGACGGTCGGCGGCTCGATTGTCGCGCCGCGATTGTGACGACCGGCACATTCCTGCGGGCATTGATGCACACGGGTCTCCGCCAAACCCCCGGTGGGCGCGTCGGCGAGGCGGCGGCGATGGGCCTTTCCGATTGCTTGCAAAAACTCGGCTTGGAGATGGGCCGCTTGAAAACCGGAACACCGCCGCGATTACATCGGCAGTCAATCGATTTTTCCGCGATGGAGTCTCAGCCCGGCGACGAGAACCCATCCGCCTTTTCCTACCTCAACGAATATCGCGGATGCTTCTCCCCGCCGCTGACGCAGGTGCGCTGCTGGATCACCGCCACGAGCCCGCAGGTGCACGAGATCATCCGCTCAAATCTGCACCGCGCCCCGATGTACAGCGGGCAGATTCAAAGCACCGGCCCGCGCTATTGCCCCAGCATCGAAGACAAGGTCGTGCGGTTTGCCGCGAAAGACCGGCATCAGATTTTCCTCGAGCCAGAAGGTCTCGACACCGATGAGATTTACTGCAACGGGATCAGCACGTCATTGCCGGCCGATGTGCAGGAGCAGATGCTCGCCCACATCGCCGGGCTGGAGCACGCCAAAATTCTGCGTCATGGTTACGCGGTGGAATACGACATGGTTTGGCCGACGCAGATTCAAAGCACGCTGCAAACCAAGCGTGTGCCGGGCCTGTTTCTCGCCGGGCAGATCAACGGCACCAGCGGATACGAGGAAGCGGCGGCGCAGGGCCTCGTGGCCGGCGTCAATGCCGCGCGATACGTGGCCACCGGCCACGCGGATTTTGTGCTGCGGCGCGATCAGGCGTACATCGGCGTATTGATCGACGACCTGGTCACCAAGCCGCCCACGGAGCCGTATCGGATGTTCACCAGCCGGGCCGAGCATCGGCTGAATCTTCGCAACGACAACGCCGATGAGCGCTTGACCCCGATCGGCCGCGACATCGGACTCGTTGAGGATAATCGCTGGTCGATGTTCGCCGCTCGGCGCGAGGCGGTTTCCGAGGGCGCCCGGATGCTTCATGATCTTCATGCGGATGATTTATTGCGCCGGCCGGACATGGGATGGGGCGATGTCACATCGCGTTGGCCCGAGCTTGCGGTGATCGACCCCTTCATCGCAACCCTGCTGGAAATCCGCGCGAAATATTCGGGTTACATCGCCCGGCAGGACCGCGATATCGAGCGTTTTGCGCGGATGGAATCCAAGCTGATTCCGGCCGCCACGGATTATTCGCGCGTCGTGGGATTGCGAAACGAAGCCAAACAGAAGCTGGCGAAGTTCACCCCGAGAAGCCTGGGACAGGCGCTGCGCATCAGCGGCATCACCCCGGCGGATGTGACGGTGCTGGCCGTATGGCTCGCCAAAGTTTAGCGGCCGCACTCGTGCGGCGTTTTCCTATTCCTCCCGCAGCGCCACAGGCCTTCCCACCACTTCCGACAGCGCGAAAATCGTCCGCAGCGCCGCCGGCCGCGAACGCAGAAGCTGCCGAATCCCGGATGCGGAAATGCCCGAACGTGCCCCGGGCGCTGTCGGCGGCGGCGCGGTAACTTGCGTTCGTTTCGGCGTCGGCGCGGCGTAAGCCGCAGGCCTCGGCAGCGGCGGGGGAGCCTTTTCCTTCACGTTTCCACGCTTCATTGCGGGCTGACGCTTCTGGGGCTGCCGCATCTTCTGCGCGCGCATCATCTGCTGGCGAACCGCCTGTTGGCGGCGAAGCGCCAGCTTATTATCGATGGGCTGTTGGCCGCCAATCGGCCGCTGCGCCGGCACATCTCGAATCGGCGGAATCTTCGGAACAGAACGCGGCGTCTGTTGCCGCGGACTGTCCGATGATCCGCTGAACAGCGCAATCAATCCCCGAACGATCAGTTCAATCAGTGTATCCATTCACCTTCCATCACGTTTTTGGCGCTTCGCCCGGTTTGGCAATCGCCTCGCGCATCGACGTGTCCGATTGAATATTCTTCAGCTTGTAATAATCCATCACGCCGATGTGACCGCTGCGAAGGGCATCCGCCATCGCCTTGGGAATCTCGGCTTCGGCGAGCACGACCAGTGCCCGGTTTTCCGCCTGCTTCGCGACGTTTTCCTGCTCCTGGGCGACCGCCATGGCGCGCCTCTGTTCGGCTTCAGCCTGGAATCGCCGCAAATCCGAACCCGCGCGGTCGGCCGCCAGCTTGGCGCCGATGTTTTCCCCGACGGTGATCTCCGCGATGTCGATGGAGAGAATCTCAAACGCGGTGTTGGCGTCGAGCCCCTTCAGCAGCACGGCCTTGGAAATCTTGTCCGGATTTTCCAGCACGTGCTTGTAATCCTCGGCCGACCCGATGGCGTTGACGATCCCCTCGCCGACCCGGGCGACGACGGTTTCCTCGGTCGCGCCGCCGACAAGACTTTTGATGTTGGTCCGCACGGTGACGCGAGCCTTCACCTTGAGCTGAATCCCATCCTTGGAAACGCCGTCGATGGTCGGCTGCCCAAACTGCGGGTTGGGCACGTCGATCACCTTCGGATTCACGCTGGTCTGGACGGCTTCGAGGATATCGCGCCCCGCGAGGTCGATGGCGGTCGCGATGCGCCACGGCAGATCAATCCCCGCTTTGCTCGCGGCGATCATGGCGTTGATCACCCGCTGCACATCGCCACCGGCCAGGAGATGGCTTTCCATTTCGCGTTGACTCACCTGCAGCCCCGCCTGCGTCGCCTGAATTCGCCCGACGACGATGGTCGACGCGTTCACCTTCCGCATCCGCATGCCGAACAATTCGAAAAAGCTGACCTTGGCCCCGGAGAAATACGCCCGGACGTACAGCCCGATGAAATTGGCGATGAACGCCATCAGCACCAGGCAAATGATGATGATGACAATAGCGCCGATGATTAGACCCACGTTGGTGCCGGAAGGGGCCTGGTCATCGGCAATGGGGAGGACAGGAATCATTCAGATCCTTTTGTTAGGAGTGGAGATCATTATAAGTTAGTGAAACATAAAACTCACCTTGCAGCGAGCTTGCTCTGGTCATACAACAGAATAAACAACAGCAAAATGGATTCGGGCTCGATTCCAATTTCAACAGCCCTTCTGGCCGGCAACACCGCTCAAAATAACCGCCGCCCCCTCTGGGGGACAATGGTATGCGTAATTTTGGTGGCGATCTATTCCGCCTGGACCGCCGTCGATGCCATGCGCAGCGGCGAGATCAAGGTCAGGAGAACGTTTTTAGGTTTTGTGTCGTGGGATGATATCAACAGCGACGATGATCCAATTCGGTTCTGGTTCGCGGTCGTCATGCACTGGGTCGCGGCAGCGGCATGTGTCGTCGGTTTGGTCTTTCTGCTCAAAACCAGCATTTCCTGAAAGACGCTCTTCGCGCCTTAAGCGCAGCGGGCGGTAAAAATTCTTTTTTTTGATATAAGTGGCGGCTCATGACAAACACTGGCATTCGCTGGATCTGCACCACTCCCGATCACCCCTGGCAGGAAAAGAAGCTTCAATCGACCAGGGACGGCGACGCCCTGGATTTGCGCCTCGATGGCACCCGTCATCAAACCTGGGAAGGGTTCGGCGGATGTTTCAACGAGCTGGGTTGGATCGCGCTGTCCAGGCTGGATCCGACCGCGCGGCAAAAAATCCTCCGCGATCTCTTCGATCCGGAAGATGGCTGCAAATTTAATTTCTGCCGTTTGCCGATCGGCGCTAATGACTACTCCGAAAAATGGTACAGCCACTGCGAACAAGACGGCGACCTGGATATGGAGCGATTTTCCATCGAGCGCGATCGGGTTCATCTGATTCCGTATATCCAATCGGCGAAATCGTTCCGGAAAGATTTGCGGCTGTTCGCCTCGCCGTGGAGCCCGCCGACGTGGATGAAATTTCCCAAATCGTACAACTACGGCACGCTGGTCTGGGAGCCGGCGATTCTGCGGGCGTATGCGCTCTATTTCCTGAAGTTCGTCGAAGCTTACCGTGCAGCGGGGATTGAAATTCACCAGGTGCACGTGCAGAACGAGCCCAACAGCGACCAGAAATTTCCCTCCTGCCTCTGGACCGGCGCGAAGATGCGCGATTTCATCCGTGATTATCTCGGGCCGCTGTTTGAATCGAGGAAGATCGATTGCCAGATCTGGGCCGGCACAATCGAGCGCGCCGATTACAACGCCTGGGCCAACACGATTCTAAGCGACCCCGCCGCCCGCAGGTTCGTCAGCGGCATCAGCTACCAGTGGGCGGGCAAAGAAGCCGTGCAGAAAACCCACGCGAGCTGGCCCGATATGAAGCTGACGCAAAGCGAAAACGAATGCGGCGACGGCGCCAACACCTGGACCTATGCGGGATATATCTTCGATCTCATGCAGCACTACATCACCAATGGCGTGAGCGTGTACTGCTACTGGAACATGGTGCTGGAACCGACGGGCCGGTCGACCTGGGGCTGGCTGCAGAATTCAATGATCACCATCGACCCCCAAACCAAAGCCGTGACGTACAACCCCGAATATTACGTGATGCGGCACCTCTCAAATTTCGTCAAACCCGGCGCGGTGAGACTGGGGCTGGCCGGCCGCTGGGCATCCAACGCAATCGCCTTCGCCAATCCCGATGGAGAGACCATCGTGGCAATGAGAAACCCCTTCACCCAGGAAAAAAACTGCGCCCTGACCATCGGCTCAGCAAAGTTCGAGGTTGGATTGCCGCCTGAATCTTTCAACACTTTCGTGCTGAAACAATAATTCCGTTTTTCTTCTTCGCGCCTTCGCGGTTCAACTTCTTCTAGTAGTAAGGATTGGAAATTTCCCCCCCGAGAATGAACTGCCCATACGCCAGCGCCGGCATATCCCACCCAGCCATGATGTGCGCGGACAGCGCGTGAAGATCGCGCATGGCTCGCTGGATATGCGAAGCGCTGCTGAGCCCGCGGCCCCCTTGCGCGCTCAGCACCAGATCGACCGCCCGTGTCGCCTGCTGCACCGCGTACCCCTGATCGCGCCGGCTGCGGATGCGGTCTTCAAGAGTCAGCGGCTGCTGATTCATGATCTTCTCGATCGTTTCCGTCAGCGATCTCTGATAAAGCAGATCGGCCGCATCGGTCATGGCGGTCGCTTCAGCCGTGCGCATCTGGATCATCGGATTTTTTGCCTGCTGGGAATAGTCTTCGCCGTACACCCGGGTCTTCATCTCGCGGATGAAGCTCGCGCACGCGCCGCGCGCGATGCCCAGCGCCGGAGCACAGATTCCCAGCGTGAAGATCGTCCACAGCGGCGCGCGATAGATCGGGCTCGCGTGGATCTTGCCGCCGGGCGATTGACCCGTGAGAAGCTCGTCATAGCGCACGGTGCGATGCTCTGGAACGAAGACATCATCGGCCACAACGCTTTTGCTGCCGGTGCCGCACAGGCCCAGCACGTGCCAGTCGTCGATGATTCGGCATTCTGATTTTGGCACCAGCACCCAGCGCGTGTGGGGCGATGGGGCTTCGCATTTAGCGCCAAGGAGCATCCAGTCGGCGCAATCGACGCCGCTGCAGAAAGACCATTTTCCCGTCAATCGAAACCCGCCGCGCGCGTCGATGGCCCGGCCATTGGCGGCAAAGCTGGAAGCGCCCAGCGTATTGCCGCCCGTCCAATATTCCTGCTGAGCTTCCAGAGGCAGATGCGCGACGAACAGATCGTGCATTCCGAGGAGATTCCAGACCCAAGCGGCCGAGCCGTCGCCTTCGGCAAGTATGCCGGCGATTTGGAAAATGATGTCCGCCCGAACCTCCGGGCCGCCGAATTTTCTCGGTTTGAAGAGATAAAACAGATCCGATTTCCAGAAATCATCGATGGTGGACTGCGGAATCCGCCGAGCTTCGCTGGTATCGGCGGCGCGCTCGCGAAGAACAGGAACCAGCGATCGCGCCTGCGCGAGAAGCGCTTCCGGCGAGGGCGTTGTCGCCTGCGAATCGGCAATCGGCGCGGGCGCAGCTTGCTCGACGTTTTTCATCTAGGTTTCATTGTAGCGATTGCCTCGCGCCGGCAAAACGTGCGATGGCGCATTTAACAGGCGGGCGCGCTTCTGATAGTTTTGCCACCAATCGTATGAGCAAGTTCGGTGTCACAACCTGGCTGGCGATCGCGGCGGCATCGGTGGTGTTTATCATCTGGCCCCGGCCCAGGTGCACGTATGCGGTGGGGATGGTCTGGCTGGTTTACCTGCCGATTTTTGCCTGCGGCGTGATTCTCATCCAGATGAATTATTTCACCCGGGCGATCTGCCGTGGAACCCCCGGACGAAACGTGGTGGCCCTCACCTTCGACGACGGCCCCAACCCCGCGGCAACGCCGGAATTACTCGACCTGCTCAAGCGCGAGGGAATCTCCGCGACGTTTTTCTGCATCGGCAAAGACGTGGCCCAGCACCCCGAAATCACCGCCCGCATCGCCGCCGAGGGACATCTCGTGGCCAATCACAGCTTCACGCATCCGTGGTATATCAGCATGCTCTGGGGCGAAAAGCTGAACCGCGAACTGGCACAGACGCAGGATGCGATTGAATCGGCCACCGGCGTGCGCCCGACATATTTCCGCCCGCCCAGCGGCACAACCGGCCCGCATTTTCCCGCGGCTCTCAAGCAACTGGGCCTGACGCTCGTGGGGTGGGACGTGCGCTCGCTGGATACGGTCACGCCACCGCGGAAAGCGATCGAGAGAATTCTCCGCCTCGCGACGGACGGAAGCATCATCGTTCTGCACGATGGAGGCGGAGCCTCCGGCCATGTCGTTGAAATCGTGTCAGCCGCCGTGAAGGAACTGCGGGCGCGGGGGTTCAGTTTTGAGCGATTGGACCGGTTGGTGGGACACACCGAATTGCTGGAAAACGCCCCGCCCGCCAATTAAGAATATATTTTCAAAATCCTGATCCCGCCCCTAACGCCCACGGCGCCGCCGTGGGATATTAATCCGCCGGAAAATCAATCTGCCCAATCGGCAATTTCCCCTCGCGATGCAGCTCCAGCACCCGCTGGATATCCACGTCCATCCGCCGATCCGCCTCGTTCATCGGAATCGAAGCGCGGATCGTCTGATGCATCTCGCGGGTGCGCCGATGACGCTCCTCGGCGGGGCGAAGGTCGGCGGCCTGGCATACCGCAAGCTGCACGATCGCCAGAACCGTTTCAGTCAGCTCGATGATCCGCAGCGCATCGCGCGACGCGATCGTGCCCATGGAAACCTTGTCCTGATTGTGCGATTCGGTGCTGCGGCTGAAAACGCTCGCGGGCATCGTCAGCTTCAGCGCCTCGGCCGTCAGCGCGGACGCGGAAATCTGCATCGCCTTGAAGCCGTGATGGCTCACCTGATCGGTCCCCGAGCGGGCGACCAGATCGGCCGGCAGCCCGTTGTTCGTGTGCGGATTGCACAGCAGCGCCATCTGGCGATCGACGAGGTCGGCGATATTCGCGACGCCGATTTTCAGCAAATCCATCGCCACGCACGGATGTCCGCCGTAGAAATTCCCACCGTGCAGAACGTCGCCCGTGGCCGTGTCGAACAGCGGGTTGTCGTTGGAGCTGTTGATTTCGGTTTCCAGCAGCGTGCGGATGAACGTGAGGGAATCGAGCAGTACGCCGATCACATGCGGGGCGCAGCGGATGGAATAATGGTCCTGAATCCTGCCGTCGTGTTTCGGCTCGCTGCGGGAATATTCGATGTCGTCGGCAATCCACCGGTCGCAGGCAAGCTGCCCCGCGTGTGGTTTGGCGAGGAAAAGCCGCTGATCGAAATGCCAGCGGTTGCTGTGCAAAACATCAGCCGCCATGGCGGTGATGGCGGACGCCCACCTCGCCAATCGGCGGGCGCGCCCATACGCGATGCACGCCAGGCCCGTCATGACGCTGGTGCCGTTCATCAGCGCCAGACTTTCCTTGGGGCGAAGCTCGATCGGTTTTAACCTTGCCTCGGCAAGCGCCTCGGCGGAAGGCATCACGCGGCCATTGCACGAAACTTCGCGCTCGCCGATGAGAACGGCCGCGATGTACGACAGCGGCGTAAGATCACCACTGGCCCCAACAGATCCCTCGGCCGGAATTTGCGGGAGGATGCGGCGATTGATCAGCTCGCATATCCGCTCCAGCAGCATCGGCCGTACGCCCGAGCGCCCCTGGGCGAGGCTGGCGAGGCGAACGACCATGACGGCGGCGCATTCAACCGGGTCGAGAATCCGACCCGTGCCGCAGCCGTGAAACCGCACGAGATTGGTTGCCATTGCCGCCGACAAGGCAGCGGGCACCGATGTTTCGCAGGAAGCGCCAAACCCGGTGGTGACCCCGTAGATGATCTCGCCGCGCGCAATCAGGCGGTCGAGCAATTCCACGCTGCGGTTGAGCTTCTGACGGAAAGCGGGGGATGCGTCGAGCACAATCTGCGCTGCTCCACTTGCGACGGCAATGATGTCATCGATCCGCAATTTCGAGGCATTCAGCGTGATCGAGGGGGTGTCATCAACCGGTTTGATCTGCGCAGATTTGAGATTGGAAACGTTGCCCTGAATCAAAGCGCCGCGATTTTAGTTTGTTAAGGGTTGTAATGCCAGTGGATTCAATCACGTAAACAGCCCGAGCGATAACCGACCCGCCGCATGCCCTGTAGCGAGGCAAATACCGCTGGCCCGCGTGGAAGCGGCGGCCGCTGCCGTGGCGGAAATGCACGTCCCGGCCGCAAGCAAATTCGTAATAGATTCGCTCTGCAGCGCGCCTTCCGGGATGTCATAATGCTCGCCGGGCGGGGGATAGGAATATTGCGGACCCCTGGAAATATCCCATGTTTCCATCGGCCACCAGGCGTGAACGGAATTTTCGCCGTGGCGGCGGGCCTGGAGAATGTCCTGCTCGGTCACGCTGTACCGCCCCCGCAGCCGCAGGCCGTCCCGCGGGAGGATTCGGGGAGATTTTTCGGCGATGCGAGCCTCGGCAAAGCCGGGAATTTCCGCGGCGAGGTGGCGAACCACCTGCCCGGCCAGCAGATCGGCATCCTCAGGTGAAACCACCGCGGGATTGACCGCCAATTTGCAGATTCCCTCGCCGGCCCCGGGGCCGGGATAAAAGACCGTGAACCGGGCATTGGCCGGAAGCGACCCAGCATTGACCGCCTTGGAAAGAGCATAGGGAATCTGCAGGCGAAGCATCTCGGCGTCGCCGGTGATGCCCGAGACTCGCACGGCAAACCCGGCGAAGGTGCGCCCATCGCTGGATTCAGGGAGCTGGAACGCATCCGGCCCGATGAGCTTGAGCACCTGCCCGCCGCCGCTGCAATCGATCAGCGCTTTCACGGATACCCAGCGCGGCAGTGAGTCAGTAATCTCGATTTCAGTCAGTCGATTTCCCTCTCGCCGAACTTCCGTCAGCCGGCAATTCAGGCGCAGATCGGCCCCCGATTCTTCGCAGATTTCACCCAGGCTTTGCAGCCAGACCGAGCGTGGAAACTCCAGCACCGGCGCCTTGCCGAAAAGACGCGGCATGACCTGCGAGGGCGCGATCTTCATCATCCGTCGCACGATGTCGCGCTGCGTGAAATCGTTGAGCGTATCGAGCGGAGTATCCGGCAGGGAAGAATAGAGCCCGCACATGCACCGGTGCATGGCGGCGGTGACCGAACCGCCCAGTTGATTGGATGCCTCGACGAGCAGCACCCGCGCCGCGCTTCCCACCGCCGCCGCCGCGGCGATACCCGCGGCGCCGGCGCCGATGATCGCGATATCACACCGGTCAATAACCCGGCTCGTTGGGGTCATAATGGATATCGATCACGCTGTAACCGGAGGTATACGCGCTGTCGTTGGCGAACGTGATAATGCCGATGCCCTTGTAATGCGCCGCCATCCGCATGTCGTCGCCGCCGCCGTAGTGGAATGGAATGAACGCCTTGCCGGTCTGATAGTTGCTCATGGTCGTCGGTTGGCCGATGGTCGCGAAGACTTCATCGCGCTCCTCGCCGGTGTGAACCTTGGCGAAGGGGCTATCTGCCGGAATGGCCGGTTCCGTGGTGGCTGACGCTTCCGTGGTGCTCGAAGAGGAGCTGGAAGAATTGTCATCACCGGAAGAATGACAACCAGCGAAGAGCACCATCGTGGCTGTGAAAGCGAGTGCATTGGCGAAGACCTTGAGCATAGGGGCAATCCTTTCCCGTAAGTTTGATTGGCAAAAACATATCAGCGAGGCGCGATGCAGGCAATAGCCGAGTTGATTCCGCCGAAAGCAAAACTGTTCTTCAGAAACGCGTTGAACGTTTTGCGGGTCTTTTCCCGCACGTGGGCGATCTGCGAGCACGCCGGATCGACTTCCTCGAGGTTGTGCGTTGGATAGATCACGCCCGCGTGCATCATCTCTATGCAGGCGGCAAGTTCGATAGGGCCGGAACCGCCCAGCGTGTGCCCCATGTTCCCTTTCAGGCTGCTGACGGGAACATCGTTGCCGAACACTTTCGCGATGGCGCGGGCCTCGGCGGAATCGCCCTGCGGCGTGCCGGTGGCGTGGGCGCTGACGTAGCCGATATCCCCCGGCGAAAGCTCAGCGCAATCCAGCGCGGTCTGCATGCAGTGGACCATGGAAATATCATCGGATTGGCTGACATGGATTCCGTTGCTGCAGGTGTGATACCCCACGATCTCCGCAAGAATTTTCGCCCCGCGTTTTTGCGCGTGCTCGAGGCTTTCGACGACGATCACGCCGGCGCCTTCGCCGACGACCAGGCCATCGCGTTTCACGTCGAACGGGCGGGGCGTCTTCGAAGGAGAATCGTTGAACTGCGACGAGGCGGCATAAAGGATATCGAACGAACCCACGACGGTTTCGTGCAGTTCCTCGGCTCCGCCGCATAGGACGACATCCTGGCGTCCGAGGCGAATCTGGTCGTACGCCGCTCCCACGGCCTGCAGCCCCGAAGCACACGCGGCGGAGGTTGCGGAGACGACCCCGCGAATTCCGAAAAATTGCGCCACGTTCAGCGCGACGGTGTGGGAAATGCACCGGAAGAATTCTGAAGCGCCGAGCATTTCATACTCGTTGCGGGCCAGCAAAGTTTCATACGTTTGCGTGATAGCGATCGGGCTGCCCGTGGTGGAGCCCATGATGCAGCCGATGCGGAGATTCTCGGGAATAGAAGCCGCATCAATGCCGGCATGTGCGAGCGCCTGGATCGACGCCTGGACGGCGAGGATGCTCATGGGGCTCATCGTGCGCCGCAGCGACCGCGGGATCGCCTTGGGATCGCGCAGTTCCACCGGTGCCCCGACCTGGCAGCGCAACCGCCCGAAACGGTTCCACGACGGCGGCATCGCGCGGGTGGCGCAGACGCACTCGTCGAGCCCTCGCATCATCTCCGCCACCGAATATCCGATGGGGGTGACGACGCCGTAGCCCGTGATTACCGCGCGGTTGTACAGCATGATTTGCCCGCAATAAATTCACGGAAAATTTCCCGTCCGAGGATGCCGCGGCAAACGAAAAACGCCGACGTCATCGCGCCGATCACGCCCGGAAGCAGCGCGCTTTGCCCCGCCGCGTAAAGATTGGAAAGCGGCAGCCGCCCGACGAGATTGAACTGTCCGATTTTCTGGCGGATGCCGTAAGCGCTGCCGTCGGGATTGTGCAGGTAATCGCGGTACGTCAGGCTCGACGCCGAATCGATCACACGCATGTCCCTGCATTCGGGAATGTGCTCGCGGATGCGGCCCACGACCGAATCGGTGCGGCTGCGCTTGTATTCGTAATATTCCGGCGGCCGGCGCTTCAGTTTTGTATCCGCCCAATTTTTCGTCGATTCGGGAAACGCCACTTCCAGCGCGGTCACCGTGTTCACCGGCCCGCGGTTGCCGCGCTCGCGGCTGCGGAGAACCATCATCGCGCCGTCGACCGGCTCGGGCGAGTGGCATGTGAGCATGGAATTCAGGTCGGCATCCGGCAGGATCGACGCCAGCGTGCAGGCCCCGCCCACGTCCGGGCCGTCGAGCGAGCCGTACACCGTAAAAAATGAATTGCTCGATTCGAAATCGCCCACGCGGCTCTGAAACGCCTTGGACAGATGCTCCTTGGGCAGAACCGACATGATCGTCGCGGGATGCATCGTAAAAATGCAGAACTTGGCGGAGATTTCCGACCCGTCGCTGAGCACGAACCGCGTCACCTTGCGATCAACCACATCCGTGCACTGCGCGATCGTGCAGCGGGTGCGGATATCGACGTTATCGGAGCGCAGCACATCCACCAGCGCATCGACGAACGCATCCCCGCCGTCTTCGACGCGCGCCAGCGATTCATGCAGCCCAAAACTCACCCGGCAATGCGTCGAGAAGGAAACTTCATCCGGCTTGGTGCCGTAGCACATGCACAAACCGCCCAGCACCGTTTGCAGCACGCGATCTCGGGCGCAGTCGTCCAGCACCGATTGCAGCGACATGCGATCTTCTTCAATGGGCGGCGGAAACGTGTCGAAGCCGGAAACGTTCAACGTCGGAGTCGCTTCGATGACGGCATGAAACCGGCGGAAATAGCGGTCAATCCCATCACGGTCGGCAGGAAAATCGCGCTTGAGTTTTTCGTGAACCACCTCGGTCCCGCAGGGCACGGTGTATTCGACGCCCGAGGAAGGAAAGATCATTCGATGGCACGCATCGCGCGGGAAATAAATCGGACGAATGCGCTCGCGAACGCCCAGGATGGTCAGGATTTCATCCAGAACGCCGTTGTGGTCGTCGTTGAATCCGCCCGTGAAATGAAACCCGACATCGAAGGGAATTCCACCCACGCGAAAGCGCGCCAGCGATCCGCCGAGAATGGAGGCCTTCTCCAGCAGGAGGACGCGCTTGCCGTTCTGCGCGAGGATGCGCGCGGCCGTCAGGCCGGTGATCCCGCTTCCGCAGACGATGGTGTCGTAGCTTTTCATGCCATCACGGATCGTCAGGTCACCAAACCGCCATTAATGCCGATCACCTGCCCATGAATGTACATCGCCGGCTCCCGGCAGAGAAATTCCACGACCGATGCGACGTCCTCCACCTGCCCGAATCGCGCCAGCGGAATCATCGGGAGAATCTGTTCCTTGGGCAGATTGGCCGTCATATCGGTTTCGATCAGCCCCGGCGCGACGACGTTGACGCAGATGTTTCGCTTCCCCACTTCCCGCGCCAGCGCCTTGCACGCGCCGATCAGCCCCGCTTTGGCGGCGGAATAATTCACCTGCCCGGCCTGCCCCACCTGCCCGGACACCGAAGCCACCGCCACGATCCGCCCCCGGCGTGCCCGCAGCATCGCAAACAGCACGCAATTCATGATGTTGTAAAACCCATCCAGGTCGGTTCGCACCACGTCGTTCCACTCTTGCGGCTTCATCCAGACCAGAAGATTATCCCGCGTGATCCCGGCGTTGAACACGACGATCGCCGGTGAAATGTCCTCCACTTTCGGCCGCAGAATTTTTTCCGCCGCCGCCAGATCACCGACGTCGAAGCACATTAATTCGCATCTGCGTCCCAGCGATTCGATTTGCCCCTGCGTCTGCTGCGCCTGCTCGTGATTGGAGCGATAAGTGAGCCAGATATCACACCCTGAGCGCGCCAGGCGGAGGGCGATGGCCCGCCCGATTCCCCGGCTTCCGCCCACCACCAGCGCGATACCAGCATTGGACTGCGACAATCTGAAAACCTTTCCGAAGACCTGATGCCCGACCTGCCCAGAGCCCAGAGTATATCGCAGCCTTGCGGTTCATCAAGCAAAGAAAAAGTTAACCGCGAAGACGCGAAGAAGTCAAAAAGGGGACATTCATAATAAAATATTATGAATGTCCCCTTTTTGCAATTTTGTGACTTTCTTCGCGTTTTTCGCCGCTTAGCGGTAAAAAATCTTCTTACCCTGGCAGCCGAACAGGCGGGACGATCCGCTCGATTTCCGCCCGATGCTTCTCCAGCCACGGCGGCAACATCAGCCGGGTGCCCAGCTTCTCCACCGGTTCATCAGCGGTAAATCCCGGATTTTCCGTCGCGATTTCAAACAGCACCCCGCCCGGCTCGCGGTAATAAATCGAGTGGAAATACGTCCGGTCCATCACCGGGGAAATGTTGTATCCCAGCCGCGCGATCTCCTTTCGCCATGACTCCTGCTGCGCATCATCGGCTGTGCGAAACGCCACGTGATGCACCGCCCCCGCGCCCATCTCGCCCCGGCGGGCGTCCGGCACGCACAGCAGATCGACGATGCCGGCAAATCCATCGCCCGTCCCCGCGAGATATCGAAATCGGTTCTCCTCCTTTCCAACCGATTTGAATCCCATCACCTCAGTCAGCAGTTTTGCGGTATTTTCGTGTCCCTCTTCCGCGACCGTCACGCTGTGAAATCCTCGAATGGCATACTGCTTGTCGATCGGCCCCGCATCCCACGCCTGGCCGAGGGGATTTTTCTCCGCCACCAGTTCCAGGTGCATCCCATCCGGATCGTCGAAGCGCAGCACGCGCTGCCCGAAACGCTCCGCCGCGTAATGCCGGATCGATTTCTCATCCAGCCGCCGCGTCCAGAAATCCATCGCGTCGACCGGAACGGCGTAGGCCGTCTCGCTCACCTGCGGCGGTCCAATTCGACCGCGATGCGCGCCCGGCCATGCGAAAAATGTCAGGATCGTCCCCGGCCTCCCCAGCGCGTCCCCGTAATACAGGTGATAACTCCCCGGATCGTCGAAGTTCACTGTCAGCTTCACGAGCCGAAGCCCCAGTATCCCGCAGTAAAAATCGATGTTTTTCTGCGCATCGGCCGTGATCGCGGTGACGTGGTGAAGCCCGGAGATAATGCGGTCATCGGCCATCGGCGCCTCCTGAATCTTTGATCGCCCGCTCAAGCAGTTTGCGGCAGGCGTCCATCTCGTCGCTGTTGATGGTGTGCGGCAATCCCGGATATCGCCGCACCTCCATCTCGCCGCCCATCTTCTTCAGCACGGTTTCCGCTTCCTTCACGCGCTCAAACGGCACATGCGAATCCGGATCTACGCCCCCGAGAAAAATCGGCGTCCCGCCCAGCGAGCCGGGATAATTTCGCGGCGTGCCCGGCGGCCCGATCAACCCGCCCGACAATCCCATCACCGCCGCATATCTCCGTGGATATCTCGCAACCGTTTCCATCGCCACGCAAGCCCCCTGGGAAAACCCCAGCACGACGATGCGCTCGCTGGCAATTTTTTGGGCGATCAGGCCAGCGATGATCGACTCAATCCGCCGCAGCGCCGATTCAAAAAATGGCTGATTCGATTGCAGCGGCGCCATGAACGAATTGGGATACCACGTGCATCCCGCCGCCTGCGGCGCGATGGCCGCCACCTCGTCCATATCCAACGCCTGGTAAACCCCCAGCATATCCTCGGCCGACCCCCCGCGGCCGTGAATCAGGATCATCGCAACCTTCGCCCGCTCCAGCGGCGGCCCATCCGACAGCACCGGTTGATCCGCATGCACGTCCGACGGCGAGCGGGGTGTCGCTCCAAAGCTGCTCATGATCCGATTGCTTTTTACGAAGAGGAATCCAGACCCAGATACACAGACGCGCCGTTTTTGATCTGCCGCGGCGGAAGTGGTTTGGCCTTCAAATCCTCCGGCGCAACGGCACGCAGCGGCGAGATTTCAATCGTCGCATCCGGTTCCGTCCCGCGGTAGGGCACCTCAACGCCCGCTTCCTTCAGCCAGCGCGCGCACCGCCGAATCTGATCGCGCCGGCAGGTCTCGGGAGAATCCGATCCCTCGGCATTTTTCACCGGTGAAAATTCCTCGGCGCGCTCGGTCGTGTAAACCATCGCATCCTTCGCCAGCGGAATCGCGTCGAAAACAAATTGCTCCAGCTTCACTGCATTGGGTTTGTCCGGTTTGATCAGCCTGCCGATGTCGTCGATAAACGGCACCTTCTTGAGCGCCCGGTGCCACGGAAGCCGCAAACGCCCCCCCTCGTTGAGCCGCTGAATGAAGCTCACCCGCAGCGCGTGAATCGCAATCGATCCCGAATTAAACCGCGGCGTTCCGTTGGCGTTAGTTTGCGTCGCCAGCGGTTCCGGCAAATCGCTGTACTCGATCACCTGCAACACCCCGTCGCCCACCACAAAATTCCCCACCCTTTCCAGCGGGCCGGCCTTGGGGATCGTCTTGCTCGACATCTCGCTGCCGGTCATATCGTGCAGCCCCAGAAACAGCGGATCGATGCAGTGCACCAGCGGGTTATCCACCTGAAAATACGACAAATGCTGCACGTTTCGCTTCTGCATGTCTTCCAGCGCGCCGCTTTTGTCCAGCGCCCGCAGGCTGCCGCCGTGGCCGTCCGGCGAAAGCGCCAGCGAATCCTTCTCCGCCAGCAGCAGTTTCCCATCCGTCGAAAACGCCGGCATCATCCCCTGCTGAAAAAAGAAAACCGCGTCTTCCGGATATCCAAAAAATTCGTGCTTGTGAAAAAACGCCCGCGTCTGCACATCGTTGTTGTCGCTGGTCATGATGTACCACGGAATCATCGCCCCCGCGCGCCGGCCATGCGCCAGAAGCTGCTCGGCGAACACCTGAAATAGCGACTTGTTCTTCACCGGGGTAATCGGATATTCCCCCTTCGGCCCGTCATATCCCAACCGCGTTCCCTGCCCCCCGGCAACCAGAAACGCCGCGACTTTCCCCTCGCTGAGCAACTGCCGTCCGCGCTTCTCCGCTTCCTGGTACATCGCCTTATTGGATGCATCCGGCACGCGCGGATACGCCGGCACCGGCTCAATCTTCGCGGGAAGCGGAACGACCGGCGCATGACGGACATACTGCTCGATGAGCTCCGCCAGGTTCTGAAAATCCAGCGTCTGCAATTGCCGCGTGAAATTCTGCCGCGCCGAGTGGTCCAGCGATTCGTAAAACCGCAGGACGTGGTTTTGCCCAAGCTCAGCCAGTTTGCGGCGCAGAGCGGCAATGTCCAATAACTTCTTCAAGATATGGTTACGAATATCGGAAATATTGACGGCTGGCAACAGCGGTTTGCCGGTTTTCAATCGGGTGAAGGTTTGCAGGTCAAATCCCGGTCATTGACGCCGCCCCCTTTTTGCGTTTTGCTTGATGTTATGCAACCCCGCGTCACCACCGTCATCTGTCTTTTCCTGCTTTTGATCGCACGCTCCGCATTCGCCGATTGGTCTCCGCCCGCCGATGGCAAATTCACCGAATCGCAGCTCGCGGTCTATCTGGTCACTCAAAAGGAATTGCTCGGCATCCTCGACAGCGCCCACGCCGCCCAGGCCCAGAACGGGCAGGTTCCCGACCTTAGCCAGCAGTATCAGGTCTGCCTCGACAAGCACCACATGTCGCGTCTCGAGTTCGAATGGATGCAGCAGCGCACCGGCGACGCCTGGAGCGCGCTCGCATATCTCGACGGCGCGGGCAAGGCCAACAAGGACCGTCTCGACGCTCAGGAAAAACAACTCGACGATCAGATCGCCGCCGCGCAAAAGCAACTGGCCACTTACCAGGAAGCCAAGACCAACGGCTGGCGCATCGTCGCCCCCGATGATCGCGATGCCATCGTGAAGACCGCCACCGATGAGCAACACACCGTCCTGGCGGAGGTCACGCGCTATCAGCAGGACGCCCAGGCGGATGAGACCGACGCCCAGCAGCACGATGCCGACGCCAAAGCCGCGGATGATCAGGCCGCCAATCCTCCATCGGATGTCTCAGCGGAGGATCGCCCCCAGTATATTCAGTCGAAGAAAACAGAGGCCGATGCCGCGCGTCAATCCGCCAGCGAAGCCCGCGTGGAGGAAGCCGACGCCAAGACCAGCCAGTCCGACGCCCAGGGTCGCGCCGATGCCGCCGCACAGCGCGCCGCGCATCCGGAGATTCCCGTAACCGATGACGACAAGAGCAAGGCGGTCGCCGACAACGACAACGCCATCGCCGCCGCCCGGGCCGAAATCGCCTCCGCCAATCAGCAGAAGCAGAAGCTCGCCGCCCAGCAGGCCGATCTCGAAAAAACCTCCGGCAGCATGACCCGCAATGTCCCCCCCGAAAACGTCGACCTTCTCCGCAAATACAGCGCCCAGTACAAACAGCAGCTCGACGAAATCAGCGCCGCCACCCGCCCCTAAATAGATTCCCCCCAAACGCCCACGGCGCCGCCGTGGGTCTTTCCCTACCCTCACCGAATCTCAAACAAAAACTCCACCTCCACCGCCGCATTAAGCGGCAGCGCATTCGCTCCCACCGCCGCCCGCGCATGCCTTCCCGCCTCTCCCATCACCCCCTTAAGCAAATCACTCGCCCCGTTCGCAACTTTCGCCTGATCCCCAAACCCCGCTTCGCACTGCACGAACACGCCGATGCGCACCACCCGCACGATGCGATCCCACCGCCCGCCCAGCTCCGCCCCCGCAATCGCCAGCGCATTCACCGCGCACTGCGCCGCCGCCTTCTGCGCCGCCTCCAGAGGAACCTCCGATGGCACCTTCCCCTCGGCCAGAAGTTTCCCTTCCCGCATCGGCAACTGCCCGCTGATGAACATCAGGTTCCCAATGACAACAGCCGGCACATACGACCCCACCGGTTTGCCCGGCGTTGGCAGCACCCATCCCATCTCCGCAAGGTTTTTTTCGATATCCATTGCTAACATCTTAACGTAACGCCGGTGGAATTTTGAAACGCCCACGGCGCCGCCGTGGGTCATTCCATGACAAACTCAGAAAAATCCTCCCCCCGCGGATTCCAGATCCTTCTGGCGATCACCATCGCCATCGCCGTGCTCGCAGCCGTGCTGGTCCGCGTCCCCATGTTCATCGGCGTCGGCTATCAATCCGTCGTGGAAGCGTCATTGTGGGAATGTTTCAGTTGGATCACCGTCGCGGCCCCCGTCATTGCCCTGGCGGTTGCCGTCTTGCCCTTGGCCTTGAGTTCAAAATGGGCCTGGCGAATTCCAGTTGCCGCTGGAATTTTTCTTTCGATCTGCGGCCTCGCCATGGCTTTGGAACTCTGGATTTGGTTTCATCTGAATAGGATCGCCTTCGGTTTTCATCCATTGGGGATCGCAATGGTAATATTGCTCGGCATCCTTCTGCTGGCCGAAGGAATCATCAGTCGATCCCAAATCCGCCGGCAAATCAGCATCCTCCAGGGCCGATGCGTTAGTTGCGGTTATGATCTCCGCGCCACCCCGCTCCGCTGCCCCGAATGCGGCCAGGAGGTCGCACGAGCATGAAAAACCGCTCCCCCAAAAATCGTCCCCCGCGAAATCGTCCCGATGCTTCCCGCCGATATCACGACCGCGTCGCCCGCCAATATGATGCGATGTACGAGGATTCCTACTGGAAATTTCACGATCGCCTCACCTGGCAATCCATCAAGCCGCACCTCCCCCGCGATCTGACCGCCAAATGCTGCGATCTCGGCTGCGGCACCGGCAAGTGGGGCCTGAAAATTCTCAAGAGCGGGTTTGACACAACCTTCGTCGATCACTCCGCCGCCATGATCGAGCGCACTCGCGAAAAGCTCGCCGACTTCGGCTCCAAGGCGCAGCGGGCCACGCTCATCGTCGCCGACATCGTCGATCTTTCTTCACTGCCCTCCGATCATTTCGATTTTGTTGTTGCGATGGGCGACCCCCTCTCGATCTGCTCCGACCCCGCCCGAGCCGTCCGCGAGATGCACCGCATCTGCAAACCCGGCGGCACAGTAATAGCCACCGCCGACAATAAGCTCGCCGGGATAGATCACTACCTCCAAAAATCCGATCTCGACGGCCTCGAATCCTTCCTCAAAACGGGCAAAACCCACTGGCTCACCCCCGACGAGCGCGAGCAATTCGAATTAACCACTTTTACACCAGCCGAACTCGAACATCTCTTCCATCTCGCCGGCTTCGACATAAATAAACTCGCCGGCAAAACCATCCTCCCCATCCGCACCTTCAAACATCTGCTCCAATCCCCGCAAAATTTCGACCGCCTGCTGGAACTCGAAACGATGCTGGCAAAAGACTCCACCGCCGCCGCCCAAGCCGCCCATCTCCAGATCACCGTAAAAAAGCCGCCAGGCAATACCCCATTGCAGCAAAATGATTTTTAACCGCGAAGCCGCAATCAAGACCCGTGTTGCCACCGATTTATTCTATAACCATACCAACCAGTTTGGCATTTGGTTTCTTATATCGCGTCGCTTTTGAGGCGGTTGCATCGTTCGCATAGTAGTTGAATGTTTCGCGCGGTGTCAGACCCCCCCTTTGAGTGCGGGATTATGTGATCAAACTCTAGTTTTTCCTGACTGCCACACTTCACGCATCGCCCTTGATCGCGTCGCCAAACCTCGTGGCACACCTCCTCGGTAATAAGTTCGCGGGGTTGTTGCAAGTTTGCATTAGTACCACCAGACAATTCAATAACTTTCGACACAAATTCGAGGGCGGCAGTTAGGTCTACACGATGCTCGCCGGGGGGCAACTGGCCCTCAATCGCTCGCGCCAAAACACCGGCGATTTTCATCATCTGTGCGGCGTTTCCCAGTTCCTCCATCCGCTTCCACGCACGCGTAAAGAAATCGAGGGGCATCATGAACAAGGACCGCCATTCACTATCGGACAGTGGATAGGCTTTCGCCTCCGACAACTGTTCAGGCGATAGCCCGATCTTGATGGCGGCTTCAGTGGCGGTGGCCGCAGAAAGGTCATCGGGATGCGCCTTCCACCGCCGCTGACTCAATTGCGCAAGAATACGAGTTCGTATATCTTGAGGCGCGTGAACCCGTACAAACGTAGCATCCTGTATGGAAGTCAACGCAACCACGCGACCAGGCAAGGATCGACCGGCTCCCAACCCCTGCAACTCGTCACTGCTGATATAATCCAAGGCGCCGACATCTAGCAGGCGGCCCCAAACAACCTTGAACCCATCCGCCGCTTCCAATCCGGCCGACTCGCACACCGCTTGCAAGCGGAGGTCTGCAACCCCTACGCGTTGGTTGGATCGGTTCCACAATTCGATCCAAAGTTTCGCAGCCTTGTCGATATCGCCAATATTCGCCCCAGAATTTTCATGCGTTTCCATAGCCGCAACCTCAAAGAAAATCCTCTTCGTCAGAGCGTCTGCGGCGACCGCCTGCAAGTATCTCCGGGGTTATACTATCCAGATACGCTTGACCTTCGGCGTCCGAAGCACCTGGGCGAGCGACCACTATCACTACGTTCATCCCACGCATGGGCTGGCTGACCGTCCCACCGGTAATGTTGGCGATGAAAGTGTTGAAGCTAAAGTCCTGCTGGATTCTCAACCAAATATCCGGCGCTACCTCGCGAGGTAGATAACCGATCTGAATGTGATCCTTAGTTAAAACCATCATCGCATTTGGGTCATAAGGATTATCGTCCTCATGCTCCAAATCTACGGGTTCAAAAGGCTTGCACCGAGCGATTATGGCCTGGCGGTCGCTGCCGTCTTTGTTTGGGTGAGTCACACCAACAACCTTCGTATAAAAATGCCTTATCTTCACATCGCCTGAGAAATCCACCTTCAGACCATTTTGGGAGGCGTGAGCCAGAATTGCGGCTCTTGCCTTCATCACTGGACCGCATTCCCCGCTTTCTAATTCTTCATATCTTGCGCCCATCAGATCATCCAGCAATTCCTTGGGCGTGTCAGCGGGTACGGCAGGCCACCATCTTTTCTCGTCAATAAGCCTACATAAACGATCACCTTCCTCGCGCAATAAATCCTCAGGAACGTTAAATCCTTTCCTTCTCAAATAATCGATCTTCATCCAACTGGTTAAATGCTTTGGGCGAGGCGGCTTGATCTCCCGCAGGCACGCATCACAAATCAACTGCCCGCTATCAATTGGCGAAAGCGAGCGAATGTTGCCACACCCCTGGCACACGCCCTTGCTTCTCACTTTGCTTATTTTTCTCTGATCGAAAAGTGACATGTGCAACCTAGCAGCAACGATTTGACGGTTGCAAATTCGCGATGTTTTCCGCTGGCCACATTCTACTCTGGAACTGATCCCAAGTCGCGATCGCCGTTTGCGTCCGATTTGGGGCGCTTAAAGGTTCGTGTTACCGTACTAGACTCGATCTCCTTGTCTTTGGCGTGCTCGACTTTTACAAGCTCCCATCCAATAGCACCAATGGCATTTAGAATTTCTGTATCCGTTGCAGAACCCTCGGTCTCTGGTCGGCCAAGCAACTGCGACAAAAATTTGCCCCGGGCCGGACTATTAGAGTCGCCCACATAGACACCAAATGCGTGGGACTCCTCGGTATCAAACGTTTCATTCCTGAGTCCGCCCGAATCCTCTGTAATCCATTGCGCGTATTCCCACTTCGCCCTGTTACGGTTGGGCATACTCGCCTCCTTTTCCCGATTTTCTGTCGCCGCAGCGTCGTGGGCACCGCACACTATCCATAGTATGGACAGAAAACTCAATGCTTTTAGGACACGATTATCGCAAATAGACGCCATTCGCAAAATCCCCGCGCAACGGAAAGCCGAAGGAAATTCCAAGAGGTCGGAAATTCCAAACAGTCGACAGTTTTGATGGAACAAAAGTCGGACTTCCTCTCGTTTCAATTCCTGTTCAATATTCAACAAAACGCAACCCAAAAACACGCCCAAAACTTTCACCCGCTGGACCAATAGATAGGGAGCCGGTTTGTTCATGCCCCGTTCAGCCCACCCTGACCTTCCTCAAAAAGCGCACCGAAGCGCACCAAAGCGCACCAAAGCGCACCATTCACCACCCACCGCTCCCCAGAATTCAATAGGAAATAGGCGATAGGCAATCGGCAATCTTTTCGCCCCCTTCGCGCCTTAGCGGTTAAAAATTCCTCACAATTTCGGCGACGCATCCCCATACCCCGGCCCGCGCGGTTTACGCCCAACCTGCGTGCTGAAGCTCTGCAGATAAGAAATCCACATCATCGAAAGCCCAAAGCTGTACGCCCCCTGCACCACCAGGTCCATGTAATGCTTGGTGGGGGGGATGTGATATTTCTCGACAGAGACCCCTTGGTAGGTCATGGCCGTCACCGGTTCGGCCTTGGTGAGCGGGGCGACTTTCACATGCGTGCGGGAGTAGGTGCCGACTTCCTTTTCGGTGGTGGTGTCAAATCGCCGGCCAACCTTGGCGTCGAGCGTTTTCAGGTCGGCTTCGCTGAGATCGAACAAAGCCCCGGCGACGTATTTCCCCGGATCGTAAACGATGTCCGCGATCCCGCCGCCGTAGTATTCGCTGTAGATCGGGAAGCAGAGCCGGTAATTATCCAGCACCGCCGGCCGGCCGGGCTTGAGCGCCGGGGGCCGATGGCCGAAGTGCCGGCACCATTCCGTCACCGCGCGCGAGTTCAAATTTGATCCGTATGCGAAATACCACATGGAAGCAGTCGGAAATCCTAAAAACGCATTCTGGCGATATATCCGATAAAGGCAAAACCCCAGACCCGCAATAATCCATCGATCCTAGGCGGTATGCAGATATTGGGCCAAAGATTCCTTCAGTTCCGCGAAGGGTTTGGACCAATCCTCCCCCAGCGGCTGGCGAAACAGCCGCATGGTCGGATACCACGGCGAATCGGTCCGGTCCAGCAACCAGCGAAAATCGCTTTGCGTGGGAATCAGCACCCAGACCGGTTTTGCCAGCGCCCCGGCGAGGTGCGCCGTGGACGTATCGACACTGATCACTAAGTCGAGTTGGTCCACCAACGCGGCCGTGTCGGCGAAATCCTTCAGTTCGGCGCTGAAATCCACCCAGTCCACGCCGGGCGGGGGTTTCTGGGCCGATGCTTCCCCTTTCTGCAGGCTGAAGAATCGAACGCCGGGCAATTGCATCAATGGGAAAAAATGATCCAGCGTCCGGGTGCGGAAATCCGCCTCGTTGTACATCACGCCGCACCAGACCAATCCGACGCGCCGCTTGCCGTCCCGGACGATCCGGCCGGCGAATTTGTCCGCGCGGTCGCGTGGAACCGAGAGATACGGAACCTGATTCGGAATATTCTCCAGCGTGATGTTCAGGATGCGAGGCAAACCCTGGAGGGCGATATGGCAATCAAACGCCGGGAGCGTCTGACCGCGCGCGACGATCTCGTCGATACCCTTCGTCCCGGCGAACAATGCCGTGAGGCCCGGCTGGCATTCCAGCACGAACCGCCCACCGCCTTTGGCGACCATTGGAACCAGGCGAATGAAATTGATCGCGTCGCCGAGTCCGCCCTCGGTGTGCAGAAGGATCGTTCGGCCGTTGGGAGGCGAGCCGTCCCACTGCGGCTGCGAAAATCCTCGATCGAGCCGCATCTGCGCCCATTTCAGCCGCCACTCGAATTCCTCCCAGCCTTCTTTCATTTGGCCAAGCTGCAGGAGAATCCGGGCGAGGCTCCAGTGGTGTCCGGCATAACCAGGTTCGCGCGCGACGGCGCGGCGAATCCACGCCAGCGCCTCTTCGTGGCGGCACTGCTTCCAGAAAATATTTGCCATATCGAGGTAGGCGCCGCCCTGCGAAGGATCGAGATCGATGGCCCGCTGCAGGGCAGGTTTGGCTTCCTCGAACATTCCCAATTCGCTGAGCGTCGGTCCCAGGACGGCGTGCGCGTTGTACCAGTTTGGCTTCAACGCGACGGCGGCGCGGGCATGCTCCAGCGATTCGAGAATTTTGCCGGTATTGCGGTATACGGTCGCGAGGTTGTAGTGATATTCCGCCGTCGCCGGGCCAATGTCGATCGCCTGCTTGATCATCGCGATGGCGACATCGAATTTGCCCCGCTGGCTGGCCAGCACACCGGCAAGATGCAGCGCATCGGCACACTGCGGCATTTGGGCCAGGATTTCGCTGTAGATCGTCTGGGCCTGGTCGAGCCGTCCCGCGGCGTGATGTTCAATTGCCAGTTGAATTGCCTGGGAAATGGAGATCTGCTGCATCGCTGATTTAGATTGAGTGCCGTTCAGTTGTAATTGCCGCGCTGACTGGCGCCGCGGCTGGCCAGTTCCATCACCGACATCGCCGCGTCGAGTGCGGATATTACCCGGCAAACGCGCCTCAGAACATCCGTCTCGGCCAGGAGCGATTGCTTGAGCGGAATCTGGCTGAGCGCGTAATGAGCGATCAAGTCCGCCACCATCCCCGTGGGCATCGGGCTGTCGATAATCTTTTTCAGCAGGGCAATGGATGGCAGCGAAGCGATGGGCTCGCTGTCAAACATCTGTTGAAACCGGCGACGCTTCTCGGCCAGATCCGATTCGGGCGCGGGAAGATCGTCCAGCGTCTGGAGCTGCGCGATGCGGTAGGGGGTCGATTCTTCTTCGCCCGTGATTCGGGCGCGCGATTCGCCATGCAGGAGGAAATTATATCTCCCATCGTCGAGCCGCTCGGAGCTGGCAATTCGCCCGATGCACACCACCGGCTCGATGGCCGGTTTGCCGTAATAGTCTTTTTCCCAGCCGGGGCGCAGCAGGGCCATCGCCACCAGGCTTTTGCCTGCGAGGGCATCGGCGGTCATGGTCTTGTAGCGCTCCTCGAAAATGTGCAGCGGCAAGACCGCGCCGGGGAACAAAACCACGTTGGGCAATGGAAACAGCGGAACCCTGATACTTTTAGCCTGATTGGCCTGTGTGATCGGCTCCATGGCAGCATTATAGCGCCAAGGCGCACGACCACCATGAGGCCGATTCGAAAAATCGGCTATGCGGGATTCCGCTGGATCGCCGTCGATCGGTCAGTTACAGGGTCTTCAGTTCGCGCTCAGCGCGAAGCCAGTTGTCGATCTGCGTGCCGCCCTTGCCCGAAATAAAGATTTCGTAAGCGCGCTTGGCGATCATTTCGTGCGTGATTTCCCGCTTCATCGATGAGGACCGTGGAACGGGAGAGTTGCGCGAAACGGTCACCGCCGTCGCGGATTTCCTGGGGGCGCTTTTCGACGTGGACTTGCTCGGTTTTCTGTTCATTGGAGAGGCTCCTTATTCAGCTTAAAAGTAACTCATGAAGGCAAATTGCGACGGCAGGATCCGTCCCGCACATCTCTCGTTTCCTCACCCCGGGACAGCATCTATACACATCTATCGGCAATTCGCAAGCGGGTGAATCGGCGATTTTCATTTGCCCGCAAGACCCTTGCGAAGGAGCTGATTCGCCATGGCCGGATCGACCGACTGGCCGTGCGCTTTCATAAACGCTCCCATGGCCTGCCCAAATTGCTTTTCGGTGAAGGAATTGCTTGCCAGGAACGCAGACACCAACTTTTCGGTGTCATCGGCAGAGGCCTTTTTGGGCAAATATTCGTCAACAACGGCAATCTCAAACTTCAGTTTCTGGACCTCGTCGGCCTTGCCGAGCTTCTCGTATTCTTCGGCGCTCTTGCGCAGCTTTTTTCCGTAGGCGGCGACCGTCTCTTCGGCTGTGATCGGTTTGGGCGCCAGGTCGATGTTCTTGACGTCGCTCAGCAGCATTCGGATCACTCCCAGGCGATCTTTCTGCCCGCTTTTCAAGGCTGTTTTCATGTCCGACTGAAGCCGTTCCAGCAATTCCATGTGATGCTCCTGTTTACAAACCCGATTCACCAGCTATAATCCCGCATTCTACCGTAGTTTGTTTCCCATCGCACCCGGGCTTGCATGCAAACAGCAACTGCTGCTTTAGAAGGAATTCTACACATCCCCGATGAGCGCCGCGACGGCCAGCTAAGGGATCCAGATCATCCCCTGCGCCCGCTGCGACGGGGAATTATCCCGCGCAAGCTCATTCGCGATCTGCACCTGCGTCCGGGCGTCATGATTCGCGGCGTGCCACGCGGCGATGCCATTCTCCAAGTCGATACCATCGAGGGGCGAACTCCTTCCGAATACAACGAAACGGCCACGCTTTACGAGTCCACCGCGCTGGACCCCGAGCCGATGATCCGGCTGGAGCACAGCCCAACCGAGTTCACCACCCGCATCATGGACATCCTGTGCCCGGTGGGTTTCGGCCAGCGCGGATTGATCGTCGCTCCGCCGCGCTCGGGGAAAACCATCCTCCTGCAAAATATCGCGCGGGGGATTCATCATAACTATCCCGATGTGCAGCTCGTGCTTCTGCTGGTCGATGAGCGGCCCGAAGAAGTCACCGACATGAAGCGAAACGTGCCGGGAAAAGTCTACGCGTCCAGCAACGACAACACGGTGGAAAAGCATCTCGATCTCGCCCAGCTCGTCATCGAGCGATGCAAACGCCAGGTCGAATTCGGCGCCAACATCGTCGTGCTGCTTGATTCGCTGACGCGCCTCGGCCGGGCGTTCAACACCGGCGGCCCCAGCGGGGGGCGTACGCTTTCCGGCGGGCTGGACAACCGCGCCCTGGAAATCCCCAAACGCCTTTTCGGCGCGGCCAGAAAAATCGAACACGGCGGCAGCCTGACCATTTTGGCGACATGCCTCATCGACACCGGCAGCCGCATGGACCAGGTGATCTTCGAAGAATTCAAAGGCACGGGAAACATGGAACTGGTGCTGGATCGCAACTTGGCCAACCAGCGCATTTATCCGGCTTTGGACATCGCCGGCAGTGGGACCCGCAAGGAAGAAAAACTACTGGCCCCCGCCCAGCTTACGGCCGCCCTGCACATCCGCCGGCTGCTCAGCTCGATGGCTCCCGCACAGGCGATGAAAACGCTTCTGGACGTGATGGGCAAGCAGAAGACCAATGCGGACCTTCTCGCGGCCGCCGGTGCGAAGGCCTGATCTCAAAACGCGTTTTTACCAATACCTTCATTCTTCTCAATCGATGACGCGCTTCTGCCGACTTTTAACCGGTGGGACTGCGCGATACTGCCAAACGGTTAGCTGGATTACCGATGATTGCGGTGTGGGGCATCGGTGTCCTTCTTGGCATGACCAGTCTCATGCGGTATCAGATGACCCCCGCCGCACATGCCGCGGCGCCGGGACACTGGCCGGCAAATGCGAGTTTCTCCCCCAGCCCGCTGCACCCGACGCTCATCATGACCCTGCATCCGCGCTGCCCCTGCTCCAGGGCCAGCCTGCATGAACTGGAGCAGATCATGGCTCACTCGGCCGGCCGCCTCGAGGCGCATGTTCTTTTCGTCATTCCGCAAAACGCGCCGTCGGACTGGCGTGATGGCGATCTTTGGGGCATCGCCCAGTCCATTCCCGATGTGACCGTTTCGATCGACAAGGGGGGACACGACGCCTCGGCGTTTGGAGCGACCACCTCGGGCCAGGTGATGGTCTACGACATTGCCGGCGAACTGCGCTTCAGCGGCGGCATCACCGATGGACGCGGTCACGAAGGCGACAACGACGGAATGTTTTCCGTTCTGGATATCGTTCGTCTTGGCGGATCGCGCATTGTCACGACTCCCGTTTACGGATGCTCGCTGGGAATAAGTTCTATTCAACATTGAAAGGCGATGGATGATGCAGCCCAATCCCAACACGCCCGATTCGCAAGCGCAAATCGACGCTCGCACCAATGTGCTTCTGGCGGAAAATCAGAAAGCGAATTGGACGCAGATCGATCATCTCTTCGCCGTGCTGCTGACATTGCAGTGGCTGGCGTGCATCGCGCTGGCGATATGGCTTTCGCCGCGTGCGTGGGAGGGATTGAACAGCTATGTGCATCCGCATATCTGGGCGGCGGTATTTCTGGGCGGGCTGATCGCGGCGGGTCCGATCGTCCTCATTGTCCTCCGCCCGGGCGAGGCGATCACACGATATGTCGTCGCCGTCGCACAGATGATGCATTCGGCCCTTCTGATCCATCTGTCGGGGGGAAGGATCGAGATGCACTTCCACGTATTCGGTTCGCTGGCGTTTCTCAGTATGTACCGCCAGTGGAAGGTTCTGATTCCGGCGACCATCGTGGTGGCGCTGGACCATGTGCTGCGGGGAATTTTCTGGCCTCAATCGGTTTTCGGGGTCGCTTCCGTGAGCTACTGGCGCTGGCTTGAACACAGCGGATGGGTCATTTTTGAGGACAGCATCCTGATCTGGTCCTGCATCTGGGCGACGAGGGGAATGGCGACGAGTTGCCAGCGGCAGGCCCAACTGGAGGCCGCAAACGATCGGGTCGAAGCCGAGGTCGCCCGCCAAACCGCGCGCCTCGAATTTGTCAGCCATGAATTGATCGGCTCGGCGCGCCGGGCGGGCATGGCCGAAATCGCCACCGGCGTTCTGCACAACGTCGGAAACGTCCTGAACAGCGTCAACGTTTCCGCGTCTTTTGCCCTGGAAAAATTGAAAGATTCGGAAATTCCCAGTCTCGTGAAAGTCGGCGAAATGCTGCGCAAGAACGAGGGAAATCTGCCGGCTTTTCTCACCAGCGATGAACGCGGAAAACATCTCCCCGAATTTTTGATCGAACTCACCGACTGCCTCGGTCGCGAGCGGGATGGAATCCTCGGCGAGCTTCAATCCGTTGCCAGCGGATTGGATCATATCAAGCAGATCGTTTCGACTCAGCAGCGGCATGCCAAGAGCGGCAGCGCACGCGAGAAACTTTCGCCCGCAGAGGTGTTTGAGCTGGCGATTGCCATGGACCTTGGCGAATCAGCCCAGGAGAACCTGACCCTCGAGCGGGATTTTCCGCCGATCGAGCCGATGGCGATCGACAAGCATCGCGTGCTGCAGATTCTGATCAACCTGCTGAGCAACGCGAAAAAGGCCGTGATGGCGACGGGCAGGGCCGATCAGCGGATCACGTTATCCACGCGCAGGATGGATCGCGATGGAAATAAATTCATCCGCTTTGAGGTCAAGGACAATGGAGTGGGCATCAAGCCGGAAGACCTCACCCGGATTTTCGCGCACGGTTTCACGACGCGGAACGACGGTCATGGATTTGGCCTTCACAGCGCCGCCAACGCCGCGAGCGAGTTGGGCGGCAAGGTTTCCGCCGCCAGCGATGGCCCGGGCCTCGGAGCGACCTTCGCGCTGGAGTTGCCGATGGGGCTCTCATCGGTTGAGGAGTTGTTGAATTCCGAAAAGGAGGTCCAATGCCAACGCAATTAAACGATGCGCCGCGCCGAATCCTCGTCATTGACGACAACGACGCGATTCACCTCGATTTCAAAAAGACGCTGGAGCGTGGTCGCGAGCCGTCGCCCAACCTGACGCGCGCCAAGGCCGCCCTGTTCGGCGAACCCGCGGTGTCGGCGCCGCGCCCGCGGATTCCAAGTTTTGAGATTCAATCCGCCGTTCAGGGGCAAGAAGGACTGACCAAGCTTCAGGCCGCGCTGGACGAAAACAAGCCGTTTTCAGTCGCCTTCGTGGATATGCGCATGCCGCCCGGCTGGGATGGCGTGCAAACCATTGAGCGCCTGTGGGAAGTCGACCCCAACATTCAGATCGTCATCTGCACCGCGTACTCGGATTATTCCTGGGATGAGATTTCCAAAACGCTGGGTCTGACGGATCGGTTGCTGATTCTCAAGAAGCCGTTCGATCCGCTGGAAATCATTCAACTGGCGGCCTCGCTCAGCGAAAAGTGGTCGCTCGCCGGCCTGGCCCACTTGAAGATGAACGATCTGGAAAATATGGTGGCCCAGCGCACCGCCGAGCTGGTGCATACCGCCCTGCACGACAAGCTCACCGGGCTGCCCAACCGCGCTCTGTTGCGCGACCGCCTGGCGATGGCAATCAAAAGTCATAAGCGGGATCCCAATCATCATTTCGCGCTTCTGTTCCTTGATTTCGACCGATTCAAGCTGGTCAACGACAGCCTTGGACACGAAGTGGGGGATGAACTTCTCGTGGCGATTGCGCGGCGACTCACCAGCGCCTTGCGAACCAGCGACAGCGTTTCAGTCTGCGAAGGTCCCATGGCGGCGCGGCTGGGCGGGGATGAGTTCGTGATCCTCGCCAATGACATCAAAACCCCGCAGGATGCCGCGCGAGTTGCCGATCGGCTGCTCAAGTCGCTCTGCGAGCCTTATGTGCTTAAATCAAGCACCGTCTCCAGCAGCGCGAGCATCGGCATCACCACCAGTGCCATGGATTACGAGAGCGGTGAAGACATGCTTCGTGACGCGGACACCGCGATGTACCACGCCAAGGCCGCCGGCAAGGCGCGCTACGTCTTATTTGACCGCGCCATGCACGAGCAGGTGACCGCGCGGCTGGCGATGGAAAATGATCTTCGCCACGCGGTAGAACGGAATGAACTGGTGCTGCACTACCAGCCCGTCGTTTCCCTCGCCGACGGGATCGTTCACGGAGTCGAAGCCCTGGTCCGCTGGAATCATCCAACCCGGGGCCTGATTCCTCCAGGAAATTTTATCGGCCTCTGCGAGGAAATCGGTATGATCGTCCCCGTCGGGGATTGGGTCCTCTCCGAAGCGTGCCGGCAGCTTGCCGTCTGGCAGAAATCGATTCCGGGCCGCCAGAACCTGCGGATGATGGTGAATCTCTCCGGCAAACAACTCTGCCGCCCGGAGCTGGTCGGGCGCATTCGCGAAATTCTGGACAAAACGGGAATCACTCCGAACACCCTGGTTCTGGAGCTTACCGAAACGGTCATGATCCACAGCGCCGATGCAAGCGTCCCGGTGATGAACGCGCTCAAGACGATGGGCATCAAAATGCACATGGATGATTTCGGAACCGGTTACTCGTCGCTGAGCTCCCTGCACCGATTTCCGCTGACGGGACTGAAGATCGATCAGCATTTTGTGAAAAGCGCCTGCGAGAGCCGCGATTTTGCCGCAATCGTCCATGCGATCGTGACCCTGGCGAAAAATCTTGGAATGTCGCTCGTCGCTGAAGGCGTGGAAACCGCCGAGCAATTGGTCCTCCTACAGGCGATGGACTGCGACCAGGGGCAGGGCTATTTCTTCAGCAAACCGATGCCCGCCGCTGATGTCGAGCAGTACCTGCAAAAGCATTCGTCGGGCATCTGAGCATCGCCCTTGCGATACGGCGGCAAAATGCCACCATACTTCGCATGGATGCGCCAATCGGGGCTCGTCGTCTTGCCGCGTCCGTGCCGGTCGTGACCGAACCGGGGATCGTTCTGCAATGGCTGGTGCGCCTGCGGTGGCTCGCGCTGGCCGGGCAGTTGGCCGCGACGTTTGTCGCCGTTGTCTTCCTGAAAATCCGCCTGCCGATTTCCGGCATGACGACGATCATTGCCGTCACGGGGCTAAGTAACCTTCTTTTGCAATTCTGGCCCAAACGCCGAGTGCCCCTCTGGATGGCCCCGGCCGTTCTCATGCTGGATGTTTGCCTGCTCACCGCCCTGCTCCTGTGCGCGGGAGGCAGGGCCAATCCCTTTTGCGTGTTGTATCTGGTTCACGTCGCGATGGCGGTCGTGACGTTGGCCGAGAGATGGGCATGGCTGGTCGTCGGTGAAACCGCTGTCTGTTACGGACTTCTTTTCTGCTGGCCCGCGGCGGTGCCGCTGTCGCTCTCGCCGATGTCGCAGGCCATTGCCCAGTGGATTGCGCTGGCGCTGGTGGCCGGGTTGATCGCCTATTTTGTCGGCCGCATGACGCGATCGCTGCGTCATCACGAAAACGCATTGATGGAAGAGCGCGAGCGCAGCGCCCGCAACGAACGGCTCGCATCCCTCACCACGCTCGCCGCCGGCGCGGCGCACGAGCTGAACACGCCGCTGGGCACGATTGCCGTCGTCGCGGGAGAATTGGAATTGCGATCCAAAAAACTCGAATCAGCCGAAGACCTCGCCGAGGACGCGCGGTTGATTCGCCAGGAGATCGCGCGATGCCAGGTGATCCTGAGCCGCATGCGCGTGGATGTTCTGTATGGAGATTCTCCGAAAACCTCGCCGCTGCCGCCGGCGGAATTCGTGCGGCTCGTGTCCGAGGAAGTGAAAGCGGCGGGGGGCGAAGCGATCCGCATCGAGGCGGCGCGCGACCTGCCGCAAATCTCGCTGCCGCTTCGGCCCGTCGAACAGGCCCTGGGTATTCTCGTGGACAACGCGCTGGAAGCCTCGCCCGACGACAAGCCGGTGCGGCTGTCGATCCTTTCGCGAAACGGGCATATCGTGTTTGAAGTGCAGGACCAGGGGATGGGGATGGCGCCCGATGTGGTCCGCCGCGCTGGTGAGCCGTTTTTCACTACGAAGCCGCCCGGCGAGGGGATGGGGCTGGGGCTGTTTCTCGTTCGGCTGGTGGCGGAAAAGCTGGGGGGATCGCTGCGGTTGGAATCGGAATTGGGAAAAGGAACCCGCGCGGTTCTGGAGTTGCCCGGTTAGACTTGGCCGGGAGGATGACATGAAAATCATGGTCGTGGATGATGACGCGACTTTCCGGGCGAGGCTGGTGTCGGCGCTGGCGGCGCGGGGCATGCAGGCATCGGCCGCCGGATCGCCGGAGGAAGCCCGCCAGGTTGCCGCGCGTGTTGCACCGAACCGAGCGATTGTCGATCTGCGCATGCCCGGGGGGTCTGGGCTGGAACTGGTCAGCGAACTTCTGGCGATCAAGCCGGATATTCAGATCGTCGTGCTGACGGGCTACGGCAGCATCGCCACCGCGCTGGAAGCGACGCGCCGCGGCGCGCTGGATTATCTCTCCAAGCCCGCCGATGCGGATCAAATTCTCGCCGCGTTCGAAAAGAAATCGCAGACGTCGCAAAGCAAGCCGGCGGCAGACGAAGCGGGCAGCGCGCCGTCGCTGGCGCGAGTTGAGTGGGAACATATCCAGCGGATCCTCACCGACTGCGGGGGGAACATCTCACGGGCGGCGCGCGTGCTGGGGATTCATCGAAGATCGCTGCAACGAAAACTGAGTAAGTATCCACCGAATGAGTGACAGGCGCGCCTCGCAAGCGAGGCGGCTGAACAAATTCTCTCGCGGCGGCATTGAAATCACCGGACACATCGGTAATCTCTGCTCAACATATGCGACCAAATGCCGCACCCTCTTGGCATCGCTGGTGAGGCTGGTGGTCTGTAGTATTCTGCCCGCCTTTGGTCAAGGACGAACAGCACGATGACGCAGGAATGGTATGAGCAGCCGTTTGTGTTCCCCAAATGGGCGAACTATTTGCTGCCTGCAATTGTCATAGGCGTCGCGGGCGGACTTTTCTACGTGCCCACGGTCGTGGGCCTGGGCGCTTCTCCAAAAACCACCGCGGTAGGATATTCACCGGTGCAGCCGGTGCCGTACAGCCATGCGCTGCACGCGGGCAAGCTGGGGATCGATTGCCGCTATTGCCATAACACGGTGGAAAGCTCCAACTTTGCGTCGATTCCCCCGACCGAAACGTGCATGAACTGCCACACCAATATCCGCTCGCAGAGCGATAAGCTCCAGCCGGTATTCAATAGTTGGGCGACGGGCAAACCCGTCGAATGGATCAAGATTCACGACCTTCCGCAGTACGTTTATTTCAGCCATCAAGCCCACGTGACGCACGGCGTCGGTTGCATCGAGTGCCATGGCCGCATCGACCAGATGGAACAGGTTTATCAGGCCAAGCCGCTGAGCATGGGGTGGTGCCTGGATTGCCATCGCGATCCCGGATCGCATCTGCGGCCGAAGAATATTTCCCCGACTGATATGAACTGGACGCCGCCGGAAGATCCGGCGCAGGCCGCGCAACTGGCGGCGGATTGCCTGAAGGCGTATTTGATTCACGACACGCCGTACATGCAGAGTTGCTCGACGTGTCACCGGTGAGAACCATGAAGCATCATTCGGCCCAACGTGAATACTGGCGAAGCCTGGCGCACCTGGCGGGATCGCCCGACGCGCGCGCCGCCGCGGAAAACGAATTCGCCGCGTATGACCCGGATGAGCTTCTGAAAATGCCGGCCGTGACCCGCCGGCGATTCATGAAGCTGGCCAGCGCGTCGATGGCGTTTGCGGGGTTGGCGCTGAGCGGATGCCGCCGCTGGCCCGAGCAAAAGCTGGCTCCGTACACCAGCCGGCCCGCGGGGCGAACGCCGGGGATTCCCGAGCAGTACGCCACCATCATGGAACTGAACGGCGTCGCCAGCCCGCTGCTGGTGAAAAGCTTCGACGGCAGGCCGATCAAGATCGAAGGCAATCCCACGCATCCCTGGTCGCAAACCGTTCACGGGCGCTCGGGCGCGGCCGATGCGATCGCGCAGGCGGCGATCCTGGAAATTTACGATCCCGACCGCAGCACGGCCGTCATCAACCGCACCGGCAACACACCGATCGCGGGCAATTGGGATGGATTCACCGGCGCGATGAATCCGATCATCGATACGCTGACATCCTCGCAGGGCGATGGGCTGGCGATTCTCAGCGAATCGTCTTCCAGCCAGACGACGGCGCGATTGAAGGCCGCCGTCGCCGCCAAATATCCCAAGGCCGCATTCTTCGAATACGAGCCGATCAGCCGTTACAACGAACTCGCCGGCGCGAAGCTGGCGCTGGGGCAACCGGCCCGGCTGGTGCATCATCTGGACAAGGCGATGGTGATCGCGCTGTTTGATGCCGATCCATTGGGGACGCATCCGGCGCACGTGCATTACGCGGGTTTGTGGGCGATGAACCGTCCCAATAAACAGGGCGACATGAGCCGGATGTATGCGATCGAAAGCGCGATGACGCTCTCGGGCAGCGTCGCGGATTGCCGGCTTGGCGTGCAGCCGTCGCGCATCGGGGCGATTCTTTCGGCCGTGTCGGCCCGGCTGGGAGCGGGCGGAACCGATTCCAGTTTGTCCGCGGATGAGGAAGCATTCATCAAGCCGTTGCTGGCGGATATTTCGAATAACCCGGGCGCCACTGTGGTCATGGTGGGCGCGCATCACGAACCGGCGATTCATGCGCTGGCGCTGGCGATCAACCAGAAAATCGGCGCGATCGACAGCACGCTGGCTTTGCTCGCCGAGCCGAATGAGAATGTTATCGATCATGTGCAGTCGATCAGCGATCTGACGAATCGTCTCAAGAGCAAGCAGGTTAGCACCCTGATCATTTTGGGCGGAAACCCGGTGTACGATGCCCCGGCCGACTTGGATTTCCCCGGTGCGATGGCTTCGGCAAAGACCTCGATACACCTGAGCCTGTACGATGATGAAACATCGCGCACCTGCACCTGGCATGTGCCCCGCGCGCACTTTCTGGAAGCGTGGGGCGATGGCCGGGCGTGGGACGGGACGGCCAGCATTGGCCAGCCGCTGATTCAGCCGCTGTATGACGGCAAGACTTCCGACCAGTTGCTGGCCTTTTTCGCCGGCGAGGCGGAAACGGAAAGCGATGCGATTGTCCGCAAAACTTTCGCGACCGTTGATGACGCCGCTTGGATGGCGGCGCTGAATGTTGGGCAGTTCGAGCATTCGAAATTCAAGCCCGTGACCACCGCCGCGGCGCCGCAGACTTATCAGTCGCCGCCGGCTCCCAAAGCCTACGGATATGAAGTCCGGTTCCTTCAGGATTCAAAACTCTACGATGGGCGTTTTGCCACCAGCGGATGGCTCCAGGAAATTCCCGATCCGCTCACCAAAATCGTCTGGGACAATGCAGCGCTGATTTCTCGAAAGGATGCTTTGGCGCTGGACGTGGGAATCGGCGACACGCTGAAAATCACGATTGGAAACCAATCGCTGGAGATCGCTGCGTTTATTCTCCCGGGCCAGCCCGTGGGCGTGATTGGTCTGCCTTTGGGATATGGGCGGGATATGAACGACAACGTCGGCGCGAACGTCGGCGTCAACACCTATCCGATGCGGGCCACGAGCGCGATGTATTTTTCCCCCGCGCAGGTTTCCAAAACGGGAAATTATTACGAGTTGGCCACCACGCAGGATCACCACCTGACCGATCAGGACGGAATCGAAATGCGCCAGACGCAGGTGGGCGCCAAGCACACCAGCGCCGAGGTGATTCGGGAAACCACGCTGGCGGAGTTCAAGCGCGATTCAAGAATCTTTGAGAAGAACGAAGAAGGCGGATTTTCGCTTCAGCTCTATCAGCCGCCGATGGAATTTAAGGATCCGCACCAGTGGGGGATGGGGATCGATCTTTCCAAGTGCATCGGCTGCCATGCCTGCGTGGCGGCGTGCCAGGCGGAGAACAATATCCCCATCGTCGGCAAGGACCAGGTGCTGCACAACCGGCAGATGCACTGGATTCGCATCGACCGATACTTCAAGGGGGATGCGGACGATCCGAATCCCGAGGTGGTATTCCAGCCGCTCGCCTGCCAGCACTGCGAAAACGCGCCGTGCGAGCAGGTCTGCCCCGTGGGCGCGACCGTTCACGACAGCGAGGGCCTGAATGTGATGGTCTACAACCGCTGCGTCGGGACGCGCTATTGCAGCAATAACTGCCCGTACAAGGTCCGCAGGTTTAATTACCTCGACTGGCAAAGCCAGGATCCGCGGCACGATAAATATCCCAAGCCGTATCTGAACATTCCCGATCAGCAGCAGATCAATACCGTGCCGCTGGTCAAGCAGATGATGTTCAACCCGGATGTGACGGTGCGGATGCGCGGCGTGATGGAAAAATGCACGTTCTGCATCCAGCGAATCCACACGACCACGATCTCCCAGCGCGCCCGCAACGAAAAGATGAAGGACGGCGACATCATGACTGCCTGCCAGCAGTCGTGCCCGACGCAGGCGATCGTGTTCGGCGATCTGAACGACAAGAAATCGAAGGTCAGTCAGTGGCACGAAGACAAGCGTGCCTATGGGCTGCTCGACGAAGCGCTGCAGACCCGGCCGCGGAATAAGTATCTGGCGAAGCTGAGTAATCCGGTGGAGACCTAAAGATGGCAAGTGTTCCAGCAACCGAATTCGCACGCATCGCCGCCCAGAGCGAAGCGGACAACACGACGGACGATCCGCGTTTCCGCGCCCCGCTGGTGACGGGGAACCTCGATTTCAGCGGCATTACAGCCAACGTCGCCGACCTCGCCGAGCGCTCGACCCCGCCGAAGGCGTGGTACATCGCGCTGGGAATCTCACTGTCGCTGCTGGGATTGCTGGGCGCGTGCATCGGTTACCTCATGCTCACGGGCGTGGGGGTGTGGGGAAACAACCAGCCGGTAGGCTGGGGATTTGGAATCGTCAACTTCGTGTTCTGGGTCGGCATCGGTCACGCGGGCACGCTGATCAGCGCGATCCTCTATCTCTTCCGCCAGAACTGGCGCACGGGCATCAACCGGATGGCCGAGGCGATGACCATTTTCGCGGTCGTCTGCGCGGGACTGTTCCCCGGCATTCACGTCGGGCGGCCGTGGCTGGCGTACTGGCTGTTTCCGATCCCCAACCAGATGGAACTCTGGCCGCAGTTTCGCTCGCCGCTGCTGTGGGACGTATTCGCAGTGGGAACCTATGCGACGGTTTCGCTGCTATTCTGGTACGTGGGACTGGTGCCGGATATCGCGACGTTTCGCGACCGCTCCAAGACGCGTATCAAGCAGATTGTGTACGGGATTCTCGCCCTGGGCTGGAACGGCTCGAGCCGGCACTGGCACCGGTATGAGCGGGCGTACCTGCTGTTGGCCGCTCTGGCGACGCCGCTGGTGCTTTCGGTGCACTCGGTGGTGAGCTTCGATTTCGCGGTGTCGCAGATTCCCGGCTGGCACACGACGGTCTTCCCGCCGTATTTCGTCGCCGGCGCCATTTACGGCGGGTTTGCGATGGTGATCTGCCTGGCGGTGCCGGCGCGGCAACTCTTCGGGCTCAAGAACATCATCACCCTCCGCCACATGGACAACATGGCCAAGATCACGCTGGCCACGAGCATGATGGTGGGCTATGCCTATCTGACCGAATTTTTCGTCGCGGCCTACAGCGGAAACCCGCACGAGCAGTTTACGTTTCACAACCGGGTGTTTGGCCCATACGGGTGGGGCTGGTGCGTGATGACGTTTTGCAACGTCGTGTCGCCGCAACTTCTGTGGAGCAAAAAAATTCGCATGAACATGCTGGTGCTCTGGATCGTCGGCATGCTGGGCAATGTCGGCATGTGGTTCGAGCGGTTTGAGATCATCATCACGTCGCTGACGCGCGATTTTCTCCCGTCGAGTTGGCATGCGTTCTGGCCGACGTGGGTGGATATCTGCACACTGGCGGGCAGTTTCGGGCTGTTTATGACGCTGTTTTTGCTGTTCTGCCGGTTCCTGCCGGTTGTGGCGATGGCGGAAGTGAAGACGATGCTCCCCGCCGCCCACGCGCACGCACACGATCTGCACGGCGTGGACGCGCACCGCACGGATTACCGGCCGGACGAGCATCTCAATCCCGATACCGATGCTCCGAGGCTCAAGAATCGTTGAGGCATTTATGTCAACGGACCTGAAAGATATTCACGACACGCACGGCCATGGCGGGCCCGCCATCGACGCCGGCCCGCGCCTCACGGGGTTGCTCGGGCAGTTTGACGATGTGTCCAGCGTGGTCTCGGCGGCGCAGAAAACGCGCGCGGCCGGATACAAGGTCTGGGATGTGCACAGCCCATTCCCCATCCACGGCATCGACGCAGTGATCGGCATTCGACCGACGATTCTTCCCTGGCTGGTGCTGTGCGGCGGTCTCACCGGGCTTTGCACGGGGCTTGGATTGCAGTGGTTCTGCAATGCGTATGACTATCCCCTGCTGGTCAGCGGCAAGCCGTTTTTCAGCCTGCCCGCGAACATCCCGGTTATCTTCGAATGCACGGTGCTGTTCTCGGCGCTGACGAGCGTGTTCGGCATGTTCGGGCTGAACCGATTGCCGCTGCTGTACAACCCGCTGTTCAAAAGCGCCCGCTTCCGGCGCGTGACGGACGATCGATTCTTTATCTGGATCGATGAAACCGATTCGCAGTTCGACGAGCACCGGACCGAGGATTTTCTGAAGTCGATCGGCGCGACCGCCGTGGAACGGATCGAGGATTAGTCGCAATGGCTGAGGATACGCACAGTTCGCCGATGCCAGATCCGGGGCCGGATCAGGAACCGCAGTACGGCCCGACGTATTACGCGCCGGTGGAGCTTCCGCAGCCGCGTTTGCCACGGCCGCCGTTCTGGATGGTTGCGCTGGCGCTGGTGAGCGTGGTGGCGACGTGGCTTCCGCTGGCGATTATCGCGCGGGCGCGGGTATCGACCTCGTCCGAGCCGCGCATCCAGTTATTGCAGGACATGGCCATCCAGCCGAAATTCCGTGAGCAGGAAACCAACCCGCTGTTTGCGGATGACCGGGCAATGCGCCCCAAGATTCCCGGCACCATCGCCTTCGGATCGTTGCAGACGGATGACAACTATTATCACGGATTCGTGCGCCAGCTTGATGGCAGCGGGAATTACACGATTGTTTTCGCCGATCATCTCCCGGCGAAATTCACTGATACGCAAAAGCATCTGACGACGCTACTGCAGCGCGGGCAGCAGCGGTTCAATATTTACTGCTATGTCTGTCACGGCTTCGACGGCTCGGGCCATGGCCCGGTCAACGAGCGGGCGATGCAGCTCAAGGCGACGGATACCGATCCGCAGCATCCGCTCGGCATTACCTGGACGCCGGCGGCGCAGCTATACAGCGACACGATCCGCGCTCAGCCGGACGGAAAATTATTCAACACGATCAGCAATGGCATCCGCACGATGCCGGCGTATGGACCGCAGATTCCGGTGGACGATCGCTGGGCGATCGTCGCCTACGTGCGGGCATTGCAGCTCAGCGAGGGCGGTATGCCCGCCGGGAGCCTGACCCCGCAGCAGCGGGACGCTTTGAAGGGACAATAGCCTTGGAACACGTGAGCGAACATTCCGCAGCGCCCGAACGACTGAGCCTCCGCGAGCACGTCGGCGGCCTCTATACCGGTGCGCAAGTCGTGGGCATCCTCGGCCTGGTGGTCGCGGTGCTGCTGGGCTATTTCGCGGGCAATGAGTTCCACACGTTTTTCAATTCGTACCTGATCGGATTCATGTTCTACATGGCGATCGCCCTGGGCGGATTGTTTTTCGTGCTGGTGCAGCACGCCACCAAGGCCGCCTGGAGCGTCAACGTCCGGCGCATCGCCGAATGGTACGCATCGACCGTGCCGGTGATGGCGGTGCTGGGGGTTCCCATCCTCGTCGCGGTTCTGTCCGAGCACGGACCCAATGCGCTGTATCCGTGGACGAGGATCGGCTGGAACCTGGATCGCGGGTTCAAGGGGTGGTGGCTTAGCCCGGGATTTTTTGTCGGCCGGGCGATTTTCAATTTCATCGTCTGGTCGATCATCGCCCTGTGGTACTGGAAGCAATCCGTCAAGCAGGATGAATCCGGCGACATCAATATCACGCGACGTATGCAGTTTCGCGCCCCGGTTTGCCTGATCATCTTCGGCCTGACGCTCACGTGCATGGCGTGGGACTGGCTGATGTCGCTGGACCCGATCTGGTACAGCACGATTTTCGGCGTCTATTACTTCGCGGGATGCGCGCTGGCGATTTTCGCCTCGATTATCCTCACGGCGCGATTTCTGCAGAGCCGGGGACTATTGCTTCGGAGCGTCACCACCGAGCATTACCACGACCTGGGCAAATTCCTCTTCGCCTTCACGTTTTTCTGGGGATACATCGCCTTCAGCCAATTCATGCTCCAGTGGTACGGAAATATTCCCGATGAGACTGAATGGTTCAAGGCGCACGGCGCGTCGACGGTTGTGCCCAACGCGTTTTCGGTGGTACTGATCATTCTTCTGTTCGGGCATTTCCTGTTTCCGTTTCCGGGTCTGCTTTCCCGGCACGTGAAGCGAAACCCCAAAGGGCTGTTGTTCTGGGCATTCTGGATGCTGGCGTTCTGCTGGTTCGACCTGTACTGGATCGTCGCGCCGGAATTCGACCAGGGGAACCTGCATATATCTCCGCTGGATATTGCCGAGCATGTGTCGATTTTCCTGGGCATCGGCGGGATTTTCCTGTCGGTGGCGATGCGCCGGGCGGCGCAGGCATCCATCCGGGCCATGCGCGATCCGCGGCTGGACGATTCATTGGCGTACGAAAACCTGTAGGCTGGCTATGGCGTTCAAACAGGAAGTCAACGTTCCCCTCGTGTTCACGATCGGCGTGATCTCCGGCATCATGCTGCTGGTGATCGTCATCGGCACGCAGGCGTGGTACCAGAGCGAGGAAAATATCGAGATCGCTCAGAAAAATCAGGAAGCATACATGCAAGATGCGTCGATGCTCGTGCCCGGCTCGCTGGTGAATCCGATGCCGTTCCCGCAGCTTAAATCGCAGCAGAAAGCGGCGCTGGAAAACAAGCCGCACTGGACCGACGACAAAAAGAAAACGCGCGCCACGATGCCGATCGACGATGCGATGGCGTGGCTCGAAGAACACCAGGGAAATCTGCCGTAATATGCGGATGCGAACGTTCAATCTCGTTGCGATGGCGCTGCTGCTGACGGCGACGGCGATCGCGCGGGCGGATGTTTCCCCCGTCGCCGCGCCCGGGACGCAGATCCCGCAGATTTACCGCAACGTCGGCGTGGTCGAGCACCTGAATCGCCAGCTTCCGCTGGATGCGCGGCTGTATGATGAAGACGGGCAATATGTCACGCTGCGGCAGATTCTTCAGCCGGGCCGGCCGCTGCTGCTGCAGCTTGGATATCTCGAATGCCCGATGCTGTGCGACACGATCTCGCGCGACCTGATGGACTCGGCCAAGAGTCTCGATCTCTCCATCGGCAAGGATTTCGATTACGTGTTCATCAGCATCGATCCTACCGACACCCCGACGCTGGCGACGCTGAAGCGCAACAGCTACATCGCCGAATATGACCGCGCCGGGTCGCAGGATGGGATTCACGTGCTGGTCGCCAAGCCGAACGAAATCGCCTTATTCTCCAACACGGTTGGTTTTGGATATCAGCCGACGCAGAATGGGCAGTTCGCCCACCCCGCGGTCGCGATGGTGATCACGCCCGACGGACGCATCTCGAAATACCTGTATCCGGGCCCGCAGCATCCCTGGTTTCCGGGCGATGTCATGAAGAGCGCTCTGTCCGATGCGTCGCAGGGCAAGTTTTCCACTTCGGTCGATGCGCTGCTGCTGATCTGTCTGCAGTACACCAAGAGCGCTTATTCCCGGGCGTCGATGAATCTCATGCGCGTCAGCGGGATTTTGACGATGATGATCCTCGGCAGCGCGATTTTCTGGATGGTCAAACGCGGCTCGCATGCTCAGCAAATGTCAATCGATCATCCGAGCGATGGCGGGAAGAACTAGATGAATGCGATGTTGAACATGCTCGCGGATGTCGGCGGCAGCTTCTGGATGCCTCCCCAGGCGTCGGAGATCGCCGGCGAAGTCGATTGGCTTTTCTTTTTCATCTTCTGGATTTGCGTCTTCTTCTTCCTGCTGATCCTGGTTTTGCTGGTGGCTTTCGCGTGGAAGTACCGCTACCGCGAAGGCCAGCCCATGCTCGACGCCCCCAAGCACAACACCGCCGCCGAGCTGACGTGGACGTTTATCCCCACGGTGATCGTCATCGTGATCTTCTTTTACGGGTTCAAGGGATATCTGCACATGGTCGTGCCGCCGCCCAATGCGTTCGAGGTGGATGTGACGGCGCACATGTGGGATTACACGTTCAGCTATCCGTATCCCAACGACCAGATTTCAGACGACAACAAGTTGCATATTCCCGTCAACCAGCCGGTGGTGTTTGTGCTGACCTCGACGGACGTGCTGCACGGGTTTTATATCCCGGTCTTCCGCATCAAGAAGGATGTGGTGCCCGGCCGCTATAACAAGATATGGGCGACGGCCACCATGACCGGTGAATTCGATCTGTTTTGCACGCAGTATTGCGGGCAGGATCATTCCTCGATGCGGCGCAAAGTCGTGGTGCAGTCAGCCGCGGATTTTAATAAATGGGTGAACGGCCTCGGCGGCGGGGGACTCAAAGGACCGGCTCGGGGCCATTACCTCTGGGCCACGCGCGGCTGCAGCACCTGCCACAGCGTGGACGGCTCAGCCACCGGCAAGGCGCCGACATGGAAAGATGTCTACGGAAGCGAAGTCGTCACAATGAAAGACGGGACCATGACCGCGGATGAAGATTATTTGCACGATGTGATTTCCCATCCCAACATCCATCCGCTGCCCGGATTCCAGCCGCTGATGCCGCCCACGGAAGGATTGATTAATGATGCGGACATCTCGGATATTATCTTGTACTTGAAGTCGATCAGTAAATACTATCACCCGGCATTACCCGCCGCCGGCGGGCCGTCCACTCAACCGTCGACGGTGCCGGCCAAATAGTTTGGGAGCGTCGTATGTCCATAGCCCAGCATCCATCCAAAGAAGCGCAGCCGGATAATTATCTCACCCACGGCAAGGGGTTCATGTCGTGGGCCTTTACGCTGGACCACAAGCGCATCGGCCTGCTGTACATGGCGTTCGTCCTGAGCGCGTTCGCCTTCGGCGGGACGTTCGCGGTGCTGCTGCGCACATCGCTGCTGACGCCCAATCACTGGATGATCGCCGATGACACCAAGGCCAAGCTGTTTTACAACAACATGTTCTCCCTGCACGGGGCTGTGATGGTGTTCATGTTCATCATCCCGGCGGTGCCGGCGATTCTGGGGAATTTCGTGCTGCCGATGATGCTTGGGGCCAAGGACGTGGCGTTTCCCCGCCTGAATCTCATGAGCCTATGGATTTACGCCATCGGCGCCTGCTTTTTCGGGTGGGTTTTGTTTGGCGGGATTCTTCGCACCCTGTTTGATATCCACCTGCCGTTTGGATGGGGCCTGGACACCGGCTGGACTTTTTACACGCCGTTCAGCACTTCCAAGGCCGAGGACGGCATGGTCGCCGGCGTGCTGGGGGCGTTTGTCCTTGGGTTCAGCTCGATTCTCACCGGGGTGAACTTCATTACCTCGATCCACACGCTGCGCCCGCGCGGGATGACGTGGTTCCGCATGCCGCTGTTTCTCTGGGCGCTGTATGCCACGAGCATCATCCAGATCCTGGCGACGCCGGTGCTGGCGATCACGCTGCTGCTGCTGGTGGCCGAGCGATTGCTTCACGTGGGAATTTTCGATTCATCGCTGGGCGGAGACCCGGTGCTCTTCCAGCATTTTTTCTGGTTCTATTCGCATCCGGCGGTGTACATCATGATCCTCCCCGGGATGGGCGTGATCAGCGAAGTCATCTCCAGTCACAGCCGTAAGCACATTTTCGGATACAACTTCATCGCCCTCAGTTCAGTCGCGCTGGCGCTGCTGGGATTCCTGGTGTGGGGGCATCACCTGTTCGTCGCGGGGCAGTCCAACGTTGCCGATTCGATCTTCAGCCTGCTGACATTCAGCGTGGCGATCCCCTCGGCGGTGAAGGTATTCAACTGGCTGAGCACACTTTATCGCGGGTCAATCCGCTTCACGCCGGCGATGCTGTTTGCCATGGGGTTCATCCTGCTGTTCACCATCGGCGGGTTGACGGGACTGTTCCTGGGCGCGCTTCAGACCGATGTGCCGCTGCATGATACTTACTTCGTCATCGCCCATTTCCATTACGTGATGGTCGGCAGCATGGTGTTCGCGTTCCTGGCGGGGATGTATCACTGGTTCCCCAAGATGTTCGGAAAGATGACCAACCCATTTTGGGGCCGGGTCGGCGCCATCATGCTTTTCATCGGATTCAACGTGACGTTTTTCCCGCAGTTTGTGATGGGCGCGCACGGCTCGCCGCGGCGCTGGGCGACTTATCCGGCGGAGTTCCAGGTGTATCACGATATCTCCACCGTCGGGGCGTACATCATGGCGATCTCGCTGATCACTGTGCTGATCAATTGGCTGGCAGCGCTGAAGTGGGGCAAGCCCGCGCCGGCGAATCCGTGGGGCGCCAACACGCTGGAGTGGCGCACGCCCTCGCCGCCGCCGCATGATAATTTCCCCACTCCGCCGATTGCGGATGATCCGTACGACATGAGCAAGTGGGAATTCGACCCGTCCATCGAAGGTTGGGTGATTCGCCAGACCGAAGCGCCGCATCCGCCGGATGATCGAACGTTGTCCGTTCCCCATTAAAAGAAAGATTTCATGAGCACGGCATCCACAGAAACTTCGAGTCATTCGCATGCGGGGCATGGGCGCCACGATCCGCACCTGGCGCACCACTTCGACACGCCCGAGCAGCAGTTCACCTCGGCCAAGCTGGGGATGTGGGTGTTTCTGGGCACGGAAATTTTGATGTTCGGCGGGTTGTTCTGCGCATATTCCATTTACCGGCACAACCATCCGCTGGTGTTCAAGTTTGCCGCGGAGGCATATCTCAGCACCAAGCTGGGGACGCTGAACACGATCATCCTGATCACGAGCAGCCTGACGATGGCGTGGGGCGTTCGCGCCGCCCAGCTCAACCAGAAAAAATTATTGATGGTCTGCCTGGTTTTGACGCTGATGGGCGCGGCGGGATTCCTGGTGGTCAAAACGATCGAGTACAGCGCCAAATGGAACGAGCACGTGTGGGTCGGAGCGTGGAACGAATACAACGCCGACAATGATGCATCGTATGCGCAGTACACGCGGCCGCCGGATCAACCGGCGACGCGGCCGACGGCGCTTCTCACCATCACCGCGACACAGCCGTCGCCGATGGTCATGGTGGACGACGGCAACACCACCGCCGATCGCAGCCAGATCAAGCCGCGATACGATTACGGCCTGAGCCAGTCGATCATCACGCATCCCGATTCCAGCAACTCGGGCACGGGTTTGTCCGAGGAAGAAAAGCGCGAATTGGGGTATGAGAAACTCTCGGCGTCCGATCAGTGGCATGTCAACACGTTTTTCAGTTGCTATTTCCTGATGACCGGTTTGCACGGCATCCACGTCGTCGTCGGCATGGGGTTGATCACCTGGGTCCTGCTGCGGGCGCGGCGAAACGAATTCAGCTCCGAATACTTCACGCCCGTAGATCTCGTCGGGCTCTACTGGCACTTGGTCGACCTGATCTGGATTTTCCTGTTTCCCCTGCTGTATTTGATCCACTGAGGTGAACTGATATGAGCCTGACCCATTCAAACGATGTTCCCGCCCCGGTGGCCGATGATGTTGGTCCCGATGCGCCGCATGGCGTTCACGCGGTGCCCCGGCGTTTGCTGCTGGGCGTGTACGGACTGCTCATTATGTTCACCGCGATCACGGTTGCGGTTTCCACCGTTGATCTTGGCCAGGCCAATATCTGGGTTGCCCTGCTCGTCGCGCTGATCAAGGGCACCCTCGTCGTGATGTACTTCATGCACCTGCGCTGGGACAGCCCGTTCAACGGCCTGGTTTTGCTGGCGGCACTGTTTTTCGTCTCGCTGTTTATCGGCCTGGCGTTGCTGGATTCCAAGAGCTATCAACCGCAGATCAAGCCGACTCCCATGGCGCTGCGGGATCGATGATCTCCGTGACTTTCGAACCCAAATCCGGCTTCCGCCCGCCGCCGAGGGCGTCGGCGATCGGGTTCTGGCTCGTGCTGGCGGCGCTGGGGATGCTCTTCATCTCCAGCATGTTGCTGTACACGCTGATGCGGACGCACGTCTTCGGGAGGATTTCCGACAAATCGGTTGAGATGCCGTACCTCGCCTGGGGCAGCACCGTCGTTCTGCTGGCGGCGAGCTTCACGATCCACCGCAGCGTCGCTGCCATCCGGCGCGAGCGTCTGGCGACGTGCCTGAGATTTTTGTACATCACGTCGGCACTGGCGGTTGTGTTTCTGATCCTGCAGTCGCCCTGCATGGCTCAGGTGCTGGCGGAGCATCGCCAGTTCCGCGACGCTGCCGCGGCCAACAAAGTCCCCGGCGAGTTCGCGCCGGTTTCCATCTACGGGCTGGTGTTCATCCTGATACTTCTTCACGCCCTGCACGTCGTGGGGGGGATCGTCGCGCTCGCGGTCGTCACCTGGCGCGCCCGCAATCACGCTTACGATCATGAAAACTACATGGGCATCCAGTTTGCCGCGAGATACTGGCATTTCCTGGACATCGTGTGGCTCAGCATGTTTACGATGTTTCTGGCGCTGGGGTAGGCAAATGCAACCGCCGAGGCACCGAGAACGCCGAGGAAGACGCCGAGAAATCAATTCATTGAATTTTTTGGTCTTTCTCACTCCGGTCGCTCGGCGGTTGCATTTGAATTTCCCACAACTTGCACTTGCCACTTGCCGCTTGGTACTTTACCCCCATGTCCATCCTCTCCGACATTCAGGAGCACAACCTGCGGTTCGTCGCTCAGCGGGAATATGAGCCGTTTCTGACGGATATTTTCCCGGACAAAAAGCTGGTGGTGCTGACGTGCATGGACACTCGGCTGGTGGAGCTGCTGCCGCGGGCGATGAATCTGCGCAATGGGGATGCCAAGATCATCAAGAACGCCGGGGCGGTGGTTTCCCATCCATTTGGCAGCGTGATGCGCAGCCTGCTGATGGCGGTGTACGATCTGAACGTCGCCGAGGTCGCGGTGGTGGGGCATTACGGCTGCGGCATGACGCGGCTCAGTTGCGACCGCATCCTCAAAAGCGCCGTCGCCCGGGGGATCGCCCCAAAGACGCTGGAAACCCTCCAGCACGCCGGCATCAATCTGCAGGACTGGCTCAAGGGCTTTGACTCGCCCGAGGACGGCGTGCGGCAGAGCCTGAGCATCATACGCCAGCACCCGCTGCTGCCGCCGCGTGTTCCAGTGCACGGGCTGATGATGGACCCGGAAACCGGAAGGCTCGATCTGCTGAGCGATGGGTATTCCGCCCAGCCGTGACACATGCGGCTGGCCTGAGCCTGGAGAAATCTCTGCGGGAATCGACATGAGCGATTCACTTAATATCGGCGCGATCGATCAAATCGGTCTGAGCTGCACCGATTTGGACGTAGCCCAGCGTTTTTACTGCGATCTGTTGGACCTTACGCTCACCGCCGAAGCGCTGCCGCAGATGAAATTCTTCGGCTGCGATGGCGTGAACATCATCATGTTCAAAACTGATAAGGTGACGCCCGGCTCGTGTATATATTTTCGCGTGCCCGGCGAGCCGGGATTGCTGGAGAAAAAAGTCAGCCTGCTGAAGGCGGGCGGCGCTAAGATCGAAGGCGAGCCGCACATCATCGCCCGAAACTGGAAGGGCTGCGACGTATGGATGGCGTTTTTCCGCGATCCGTTCGGGAATCTGCTGGCGCTCAAAAGCGATGTGCCGGTGAAAAGCTAGGGCGAGTTATTCGGCCGCGGGATTGGCGGTGCTCATCCAATATCCCAGGATCGCCCCGGCGATACCGACACTGGCGTAATCCAGCGGCAGGGGCCGGGCCAGGGCGGCCACGGTGCCGGTGGGAAGCCCGATATTGAGATTGGAAACCTGCCCCATCGCCGCCAGGGCGTAGCCGATGACGCCCGTGAGCAGGGGCCCCATCCAGAACCAGATGCTCGGCTCGGCCGGGGAATATTTGTACGCCAGCAGGGTGCCGATGAGCGATGCGATTCCCACGGAAGCGAGGCACTGATTCTTGGCTTCGGATTGGCAGAGGATCATCAGGACCACGCCCGTCGCCACCGCCTGGGACAGCAGGGCGGTCAGGTTGCCCAGCATCTTGACATCGGGCGGTCCCAGCGGCGGCTTGCCCTCCATGCGGCACAGGATCAGCCATATCCCCGCGAAAAACGCCGCGAAGATCAGCAACTCGAAGATCAGGCGGACGTAGGTGAGCTGGCTTCCATCGGTTTCGAACAGCACCGACTGGATCGTTCCGCAGTGCAGCGAGATGACGATCAGTCCAAACGACGCGGCAAACAGCCCCGCGTCAAAGTGAATGTTGCGGGCGATGATCGTCCCCACGAGGGCGGACACGGCAAGCATCACCGCAATACACAGCAGCGCGACGATGGACGACGGTTGGGCGAGAATGCTGCCGTCAAATCCGGGAAGCGTGGGCAGGCCGAATTGCCCCGAACCGAGGGTGAAGATCAGGCAGGCGGCGGCGGCGGCGGCCACCAGCGCCGTTCGCGCGCTGATGCGCGAGGAGCCCCAGAATCCCATGAGGGGCGCGCCGGCCCCGGGGTCGCTCGATCCGGGGACGGAAATGCTCGGCTGTTCTGCCATGATGCGTGTTTAGTCTAATGCGGGCGGTTGAAAACCGAAACGAGGCCGGCAAAAAAAAACCAGCGATGAGAATCGGGGATATTCCCGCGATTCTCATCGCTGCTGATTCGATTCAAAGTCGATCTCAGGCCTTGCGCCGGCGCTTGCTCAGGATGCCCAGCCCGGCCGCCACCAGCAGGCCTGCCGATGCCGGCTCCGGCACGCTGGTGAGATCCAGGCTGATTCCATTGGCGGAGGCGAAGCTTTCCAGCGCCTGCAGGTCGGCGGCGGTCACCGCGGACTGGCTGGCGAACTGGTTGAAGTTGTCTGCCAGCAGCACGAAGTCATCGCCGTTGACCGTGTTGCTGTAGTTGAAGTCGCCCTTGTCCCAACCGGCGGTGACCGAATCGTTGAAGTTGGCGGCCATCAGCGTGAAGTCTGAGCCGTTGACCTTGTAGTCCAGGTTGGCGTCGCCCAGCAGCGTGTAGGTGAGTTCAATCTGACCGGAAGAGAGTCCAGCCGGATTGCCGCCCGCGTAGTCGGCGTAACCGATGCCATAGCTATGGTTGGTCTGTGCCAGCGAGGAAATGATTCCAGTGCCGGTCCAGGTGCCGCCGGAATAACCGCTGGCGACGAGTGCCGCGATGGAATTGATCGGATCGGGACCGGAGCCGTAATTGATGATCACGGTGTTGTTGGTCAGGTCCAGGGTTCCGCCATCGGTGAGGCTCGACAGTGAAAGCACCTGGCCCACGGGAACAGTGCTTTTTGCAAGCTGCACCGTCGCGCCTGATCCGATGGTCAGGGAGATGAGGCTGCGCACCATCGTGGTATCCGAGGGATTGTTGTTGGCATCGGGCGCGCCGAAGGTGATGTTGCCATTGGCGATGACGACCGGGGTGCCGGAAAGAACGCCGTCAATCTCGGCGCTGGCGCCCGAACCGACCGACAAGGTGGCGGAGGCAAGCTGGCCGGTGTCGGCCAGGTGCAGGTGAGTTCCCGTGCCGGTGACGGTTGTCGCGCCGGTGAAGGTGTTGAGATTGGTGATGTTCAGCGTTCCACCGCCGGACTGACTGAGCGTTGCCGGGCTGGTGTAGTCGCCGATGACGTATCCACCGGTGCTTTCGATGGTGTAGGTGCTGGTGCTGTTGACCGTGATAGAGCTGGGCAGCACGTTGGACGTGAGGTTCACCAGGTAATGACCGTTATTGTTGTCATTGAACAGCGCTCCATCGCCCGAAGCGAAATTGGACGGGCTGGAGCCGTTCTCCCAGTTCTGGCTTGTGCCCTCGGAGCCTTCATCCCATGTCTGGCCGTCGCCGGTGGAGGAAAGCGAGTTATTCCAGAGGAGGGTCAGCGGTCCGGTCATACCGGCGATAATATCGATGTATCCACCCGAGGAGCCGGGCGTATAGAGGTTGGAGGTATCCCACGCGAGGTTGCTGGGAAGCGTCGGCAGGTTCAGAGTTCCAAACGAGCCCGAGGAGAGAGTGCCGAAATCCAGCAGCGTGTATTTCTGTCCGATAGCGAAGGTAACGCTGTTGGGATTATTGACGTCGAGAATTCCGCCCAGCGTCACCGCGCCGGTGCCGCCGCCGATCTTCAATTCATCGGCGGTATTCACGCCGGTGATATCCAGGATCGTATTGCCGGTCAGCGACGAATTGGTTCCGATGCCAAGGACGCTGGCGACTTCGCTGGTGGTGTTGAATTCGGTTCCGGCGAAGATGTTGCTGTTGCCGTTGACGGTGACAGCCCCGCTGATGGTGCCCGTGCCGCCGAGGAACGATTGCGCGCCACTGGTGACGGAGACTGGCCCGCTGCCGGTGCCCGAGCCGGAGGTGTTCTCGATGAGCAGGGTGCCGAATCCGACGGATGTTCCGCCGGAATAGGTGCTGGCGCCCAGCAGGGTCAATGTACCGTTGCCGCTCTTTTGGAGCGCGCCGGCCGAGGCCCCATCCACGATGCTGCCGGAGTAGGTGGAGGAGGCGTCCGTGATCGTGCCGACGGTCAGCGTGCTTCCACTGATCTTCACGGTTGAACCGTTGACCACCGGAGTTCCCAGATCGGCAAGTGAGCCGATGGTTTGGGAGGCCCCGACGCCAAAGGTGGCGCCGCTTTGCACGTTGACGGCCGCGAAGGTGCCCAGGGCATTCCCGGAATTGGAATTAAGTGTTCCGCCGGTGATGTTGACGATGGTTCCGTTCACCAGTCCGGGATTGCTGCCGTTGGCGATGGAATCTGCAGTCAGGGTCATGATTCCCGGGCCGGCCTTGGTAATCGTCTGGCGATTACCCTGGTCGTTCAGGGGACCGACGATCAGCGAGCCAACGCCGCTGCCGGTGCTGTTGTTGACGGTGAACTGAGCCGAGCTGGCTTCGAACGTGACAGTACCGGCAGTGAGGCTGTACGCGCTGCCGCTGGTGTCAATGCTGCTGAGGGTCAGTGTGTTGCCGCCGATGGTCATGTTGCCGACAACCGCGTTGAGCGATCCGCTGACGTCGATGTCCGCGCTGGAGCTGACATTGACGTTGTTGTTGTAGGTCTGCGTCGCCAGGGCGGTCTGAGGGACATATGTTGCGCCGCTGACGGCATAAACTTCAGAAGAGTTTCCGTTGAGCGCTGTGGCCAGAACTTCGATGCTGCTGATGGTCAGGGACTGATCGATCACGGGAACGGTCAGGTCATATTCCTGGAGCGTCACCTGGCTGGGGTCCACAGTCGCGTTGGCATGTTCGGCGGTATAAAGGTTGTTCAGCGTGGCGTTGTTGGAAGGATTGCCGTTGTACCAATCGCTGACATTGAAACTGCCCAGGTTGGCGGTGGTGTTGTTGGAGAAATTCAGGACGAACTTGAGGGTGTCGGGGCCGGCTCCCTGGGCGGAGACCAGGAAATCGAGGGCCTGGAACGCGGTTGGCGTGGTGAGCGCGATTGTCTGGCCCGTCGAGGTTGACGCGGAGGTGAACTGGAACGTGTTTTCGCCCGTGTAGGGCGCGAGCTGGAACACGTGGTTGGTGGAAACCGACGTGATGGTGCCGCTCGTGGGCAGGCCGTTGTTGCTCCCTTGATAGCCGTTTTCGAAATAGAGGCTGTTCGCGTCGACGGTGCTGGTGGGCGTTCCGGTCGAAGAAGCCGATCCATTGGTGGCGGCGCTATCCAGGATCGTGTCAGCGCCGTAACCGCTGATGGCGACCGTCTCCTGGGTGCCGCTGGGCAACTGGCCCCGGAGGGAGAGATTTCCGCCGGCGAGCGTGACGGCTCCGGTGCCCAGCGTGGTGAGGCTGGTGGATAGGCCAGCAGCGAGCGTGACGTTCGGGTTGACGGTCGTGCCGCCCGCGTAGGTGTTGTTGCCGGTGAACTTTACGGTCGCGGCGCCTGAGCCTGTCAGGTTGACCACTTTGACCGCAGTATCAGTGGCGCCGTCATTGGCGAGGATATTTCCAGTGAAATCGACTTCTCCGCCGGCGGTGGCGGCGACGGTGATGTTGTGGCCGTTATCACCAGTGGTGCCCGATCCCAGGGTAACATTTCCCGCGAAGGTGGTGACCCCACTCGTATTGAGACCACCGAGGGTCGTGGTGCCAGAACCTTGAGACCCTGCGGTAATATTGTTGTAGAGGGTGCGGCCCGGGGTATTGTCCAGCAGAATTTCGGCGGTACCCGTGGAAGGCGAGGCGCCAATGTCAATGGTCGCGATGCCTCCGGGACCGGTAGTGACCGCGCCAGCGCTGCCCGTTGAGGGACCGGCAATGATCGCATTGCCATTGTAAACTTCAAGGGAAGTAACGATGTGCTGGCCGTTGTTGTTGAAGCTGGCGCCGGAGTAGGTGCTGGCGCCGCCGAGGGTGACGGTGCCTGTTCCCGTCGCGACGACCATGCCCGAGCCGGTGATCAATCCGCTGTAGCTCGAGCTGAGGTTGTCCGTGCTTCCGATCGTGAGATTGTTGCCGCCCAGCGCCACGTTGCCGGTGGTGCCGTTCAGGGCTGAGACGGTGGTGGCGGCGCCGATGTCGAAGGTTCCGTTGTTGGTGATGTCCACTGAAGCTGTGCTGCCGATCGCGCCGGCGACGGAGGAATTCAGCGTGCCGCCTTTGAGATTAATGACGGTTCCGGTGACCAGGCTGGAGGCGGCCGTGCCCAGCATCAGCGTGCCTGTGCCGGTGGGATTGATGCTGATCGTGCGGGCGGTGCCCCCATCGGCAAGCGGACCGAGGATCAGCGTACCGGCGCCGCTGCTGGTGCTGGCGGCGATGTTGAAGGTGGAGTTTCCGGTCAGTGTGGCGGTGCCCAGCGTGAGGCTGTAAGCGCTGCCGCTGGTATCGGCGCTGGTGACTGCGAGAGTTTCGGTGCCGATCGACAAGTTACCCATCGTCGCGGCGAGCGAGCCGCTGACATCGATGTCGGAGTTGGCGTTCACGGTAACGTTGTTGCTGTAGGTCTGCGAGGAATAAGTGACGGCAGATCCGAATTCCTGTCCGCTGACGGCGTAGATATCCGCAGAGTGATTAGGGACGGCGGTCGCATAAATGGTAATGCTGTCGATCGTGTCGTTGACGTAAGAACTCAGATTGAAATCGGCCTCGGCCATCGTGAGGGCGCCGCCATAATTCTGAACATTGCCGGTGCTTCGCTGAACCGGGTTCAAGGTTTTGATGGCCGAATTGCCGCCATACCAGTCGGCGGTGCTGAAGGTCCCGATATCAAACGTGCCATTGTTGGTATTGATCTTCACGTCGTAGGTGCAGGCGCCCTGGCCGGTGGCGAGCAGATCGAGGGTTTGAAATTCCGCGGGGGTGGTGAGGGTCAGTGTGTCGCCCACGGAGGTGGACGCCGACAGGAACTGCACGGTGTTGTTTGGCGTGTAATTTCCGTTGGAGTCGACTTGGAACTGGAATTTATTGCCGGTGGTCAGCGACGTAACCAAACCCCCCTTGGGCAGGCTGTCTGCGGTGACCCCCTTGTACCCACTTTCAAAGAACAGGTTACCGCCGTCGATTGTGCCTGTAGTAACACCGGTGGAAGAGGCTGTGCCGGATGTCGCGGCGGCGTCGAGGATCGTGTCGGCATTGAAACTGGCGGCAGTGATGCCGACAGTCTGCTGCACCGCCGAACCTGAAGTCGATTGCTGTCCGGCGAGCTTGAGGATTCCACCATTGAGCGTGACCGTTCCCGAGCCCAGCGCAGTGGTGTTGGAAGTGGGTCCGGCGACTGCCGTGACATTCGCATTAACCTGCAACCCGCTGAAGGTGTTCTGACCGGTGAAGTTGACGACGGAATTTCCTGATCCGGAAGAATTGTTCAGCGTCAGCGCGCTGCCGGAGACCACGCCGGAAAGATTGATCGTGCCGCCCGTAATCTGGCTGATGGCGGTGGCGGCGGAGAAGGCAACCGGAGCGGAGATCGACACGGTGCCTGCGGTGCTTTGCGTGATCGTCGGCGTGGTGCCGCCGAAAGAGATCGAATCGTTGGTTGCCGCGGTGATATTCGCGTTGGTCGCGCTGAGCAGCAGGGAGTTGAGGCTGAACGCGCCGGAGATATCATCCGTGGAGGTATACGTGGTGGTTCCACCGAAACTGAGCGTCGTGGTGGAGGAGCTGGCGGGAACGCCGGATGGGGACCAGTTGCCGGCAGTGTTCCAATCGCCGGTGATGGGCGCGCTGGTGGTTCCGCTGGGCCCCTGATAGGTGGAGGTCGCATGAACCAGGCGCGTTTCAGAGAGCAGCGCCGAAGCAGCCGCTGCCATCACGAGCATTTTCCCGGTTCGGGACGTAAGAGAATTTCGTTGACGACGATCCGCTCGAAGTGTCCGGCTCATCTCCGCTCCTCGCTATAAAGGGCCAATCGCAATGAAGAATATAATGTACGATTTCCGATTCGGGCGTGACGATTCGGAAGGGTCTGAGACCGGCCGTGATTTGACCACCGATGCGGCTGTCAACTCGACCCTCCGATAGAACGCATTCGTTCCGCTCCCGATAAACCACAAGATATCATCACATTACACAATGTCAACAATAAATAATAGTGAAGCCGGAATCTAAGTAGGGTAATTTCGAGCGGGGGCGATGTAAAAAATCTGAACTTCGGACGTTGTTACATAAATTGTTTCTACGACGTGTCTTAGCTCAATTTTGCAGGACGCTTCGGTTTTATTGGCGGAGTGATTATTCAAACAGGATCGATTTGAAGTAGCGTGGATCGTGGAAATTGAGGGCTTCGCCGATCGGAGACCAGCTTGCCCAGTGGGGGTGGGAACTGTGGTCCGCGCACTTGTATAAATTGCCGTCCGCTCGCCAGGTTTTTGGTTCGCCGAGGGGGCCAACGTAAGGTTCGAAGAACCGCACCGGAATCCGACAGCCGATTTGCCATCTCGTCGCCTCAGGCCGCTCTGGAAAAACGGTTTTTGGCAGCGAATGGTCGATGACAATCCCGCTCGCGTGCTCGAGACTCACCGGCGTGGATTTCACGAAGCCGCTTTCGGTCCTGCGCGGATCTTCGATGTAGTAACATAGAAACGTTCCGCCGCAGTTAATTTCGAGGTTGAAATAACCCATCTTCGCCCTTGGCCGGAAGAAAAACTCCACGCAACTGTCGAAGCAAACCATGTCCTGGTAATTCTGCGACTGCGCGATCACGTATCGATCATCGACGTCGAATCGGAGATACAGATTGGTTCCATCGTGCAAAAGGCGGGCGCGCGTTTGCGGATGATGATCGCTGCTTTTGGGATGGAAGTGGGAAATCGCCAGCTCTTCGGCGCTCGTCCACAGCGGATCATCCAGCGCGATCGTGCCCGCGCGCGGCGTGATTTGCCGGACCCGGTAGCTGAGTTCCATTACGCGTCTTCCGGCCGGTCGATGCGCTTGTCGTTCACGCGCAGTTCTTTGCCTGCGAAATCGGCGCTGACGCGGGTGCCGTCTTCGAACGTTGTCGTTTCGATATCGCCTTCACGGTGATAATCGGTCATCTGCTGCGTTCGCAGGTGTCCGTATTTTTTGATCAGCAGATCGTATCGCGATTTGATCTTGCGGATCATCGGCTTGTCGAGCACCGGATGAACACCGGGGCGTGTGGCCCATTCATATCGCGGCTGCTGGTTGAAGAGCAGCGCCCGCATGGTGTCGGTCCATTCGATTCCCTGGTTTTCCGTGACCACCAGGCCGCTCATCGTGAGATGCCACAGGGGCACCGACCGCTCGAGCAGGGGGGTGATCGGCCACTCGGGCCTGCACATTTTCAGATGCCATTCCGAACCGGGATGGGCCACGAGGTCGGGCGTGATGGAGTTGTAAAGAAATCCCGATTCCGTCGCGGCCGAGCCGAATAATTTCTTGGCTGCCAGAAGCAGCTTGTCGATCCCGCGCGCCAGATCGGAACGCGAGCCGCGATGCTTGGGGTGGTGATTGATGTACAGCGGCGAACCCATGCCGTCGAGGTAATACGGCCCGCGAATGCCCAGCGTCTTGATCTGCTGCATGGGCTCTTCGAGATTTTTGGCCCCGAAAGCCAGCGGCCAGACAATGTACGAAACCCCGCCGCCCCAGAACCCGCGCACCTGCGGCTGGCCGTGGCGATCGACGATCACCAGATCGAGATCGAAATCGCTGGATGCCTCGTACGCATCGATGTAATTGTCGTGCACGGTCATCTGGTAGCCAAGCTGATGTCCGTAAGCGATCAGCTCGCGAAACGCGCGCTCGCCGCCGACGCGCTCCTCGATGGGAAACCGTGTGGGGTACGCGCCATCGTGGCCGCGATAATTCCAGCCGACGTTTTGCGTGTAGATTTTGTCGACGCCGGCGTCGTGAAATTGTTTGAGCCCTGCGGCAGCTTCGTCGAAGGTCATCGTCAGCATGAACCGGGGCGTTTCCGATTGATCCTGCTGCGCGACCGCGTGCCCCTGCATCTGCACCCCGTAAAACAGCTTCATGATGTACGCGCTCAGCAGGTACGCCACCTCCGGCGATTCGGCGGCGCGCTGTTTGAGCGTGGGTTTGCCCAGGTCGTTCATGATGTGCTTGCGCAGCACGCCGGCGGTAAAGACGGTGACGTCTTTCCCGGCGGGAATGGGGATGATGCGAATATCCCTGGCGGCGGGCTCGATCGGATCGGTGTCATGCCCGCGCAGGAAAAACGACAGGCCCACCGTGCCGGTGCCCTCGCCGCTGGTGGCGACGCGGCATTCGGTTTCGGCGGCGCCGCCGACCGCCATCGCCATCAAACCGCCCTTGGGCGTTTGCACGGCGCACACGGGCAGATTCGGCAGCAGCTCCCAGCGCGATTGCTCGCCATAGATCAGGAAGCGGTCTTCGCGCGCCGGTTTGTCCCCGGGACGGCAGATGATTCCCTTGTTGATCGGCAGTAGCATCTCGCCGCGCGCATCGGCGCACATCATGCCCGGCAAAATATCGATGGCAAACACGCGAAACAGCAGCGGCTTGTATTCGTAGACTTCAGCAGGTGAAAGAAGGATCGAAAGTTCTCCACTGATCAATCGCAGCCAGATTCCCACGGCAATTCCACGGGTGCGATCTCCGACCACCAGATGAATGCTATCATGCCCGGCCTGAACCTGGTCGATGCGATATTGCGTGAGGCGTTCGAGGCGCTGCTGCGCGCGGTCATAAGCTTCGATCGCCAGCACCGGAACGCGAGGCCATTCATGTCCCGATCTCAGGTCCTGCAATTTCAACCAGCACCGGTCGTCCGCGGTATCCACGGTCAGGCGCAAGCCTTGGTCCTGGAGAATTTTGGAGTCCATAATTTTGTCCATCGGAGCCTCGCAAAGCTCGTGATTTAGAACATCGGGCAAGCCCGCATCCGACAATTACACTGTTATAGTACGTTATTTAAGTATTGCAATCACATTTTGCTTGACAAGTAAATGGGACGATATATTGTTGTCTTATCGATTGGGGCATTTTAAGGCCCCATTGTAACGTATTTGCGTCATTACACTGGTGGAGGAGTTGAGTTGGATGTAATCGGCGGTAAAGTGGCAAGTTATGACCGAAGCTGAACAAACATCCTCCCCGACAATTCCCAAACAGGCCCTCGTCTCCGAACACCTCCGCAGGGAAATCATAGAAGGCCGCTTTCCCCCCGGCGGCCGGTTACCGACTCAAGTACAGCTTGTCGATCAATTCCGCGTCAGCGGCGTCACGATTCAACGCGCCCTCGACCGCCTGATCCGTGAAGGATTCATCTGCACACACGGCCGCAACGGAACGTTCGTCGCGCCCCATCCGCCGCATCTTTATAGCTACGGCGTCGTCTTCCGGGACGATCCCAACCAGGTCGGCCGCTCGCGATACCACCAGACTCTCGAAGCGCAGGCGCTTCGGCTGCAGCGCTCGGGTGATCGGAAGATCACGATCTTCAATCGCATCAGCGGCCACGAAGACACCGAGCCGTCCCGGCAATTGCTGGGGATGGTACGTTCGCATCAGATGGCGGGTTTGCTGCTGATTGACGGCGACACCTTCAACGACACGCCCCTGCTGGATGAGGCCGGCATTTATCGCTGCGCCGTCATGAGCCGCAAGGTCGAAACACTGCAATGCCCCATCGTTTACCCGGATATGACCGGTATGGTGGATCTGGCGCTGGACACGCTCGTTCAGCGCGGCCGCCGCCGCGTCGCGACGCTCATCACCGTCGGTGTTTACGGCGAGGTGGGCGATTATCTTCGCCACGCCATGAAGCAGCGCGATCTGGAAACGCACGACCGCTGGCTGCAGATTGTTCCCCACGATATTCCCGACGCCGTCCGCAATAATGTTTTGATGCTCATGAGCGCCCCGGATCGGCCCGATGGGCTGTTTATCGTCGATGATAATCTGGCTGAAGGCGCTTCATCGGGCCTGGTGATGGCAGGAGTGAACGTTCCGCGCGACGTCGAGGTGGTCGCGCACTGCAACTTCCCGTGGCTGGCGCCGTCGGTGCTTCCCATGCAGCGGGTGGGTTTCGACACCCGCCAGATCATGGAAACCGCCGTCAATGTCATAGACATGCAGCGTCAAGGCCAGCGGGCGCCGAGCGTTACGCGCATCGGCGCGGTGTTAGAACAAGCCGCCCGGCTTTCATCGTAGTAAGTTCGGGCGGCAGAGCGACTGGAGACATATCATGAATTGTCCGCGACCAATACGGCGCGCCAGAGCGTTCACCCTTGTGGAGCTTCTGGTTGTTATTGGAATCATCGCAATACTCATCGCGATCCTTCTGCCAGCGCTCAACAAGGCGCGGCAGCAGGCGGTTCAAGTCCAGTGCGGCAGCAATCTGCGACAGCTTGGGCTATTGCTGATGATGTATGCGAATGATAACAAGGGGTTCTTTCCGAATTCGCTATTCCAGAATTCCTGTCAAATGCTTACGACGGGTGGTGCATATAGTGCTACAAACTTGGCTTATCCGGAGCGGTTGGGATTATTGCTTGGCGACTGGAACCAACAAATCTACCTCAGCAATGCGACGTTCGGCCAAAACCCACCCCAGGTTTATATTTCCAGCCGGTCATTCTTGAGTTGTCCCGGTATCGGGGTTACCACCGATGCCTTCGAAGGCAACATTTACGATGTAGGACATTACACCACGTATAGTTACGCAGTACCTAAATCCTCACAAATGACTCCAGTCGCATGGAGGCCTCATCAAGTTATTCCCGGATATTCCACGACGTATCCTGCTTACGACTGTTTCAGCACGAACGGGGCCGGTAAATGGAACGCGATTGCCGCCTGTCTGATGACCTGCCCGGCGGAGGCGAGTGTTTTACCGATGACGGTCACCCGGCCGCATCAGGACAAGGGTGTCAACGTTCTTTATTACGATGGCTCGGTGAATTGGATTCCACAGCCGTCCGTCTATTTGCCCGCTGGGTATAACTTAAATTGTCGTAATTTGTATGGAGGTATAACCCCGGCATCGACGGTTAGAGGGTGGCCTGATCAAATCTACAACCCGGGCCAGGAAACCGGCAATATTATCGATTACGACTACTTCTGGGGTTGGGTTAATTTGATGTACGGAAAGTAATCACCCTCGGAATCAACTCACTCGGCCAGCACTCCACATAGAGTCTTCAATGCGCAGAGAATCTGACGCGGCATGGATTATCGTCGTCGCTATGGTTTCATGCGCGGCCTGCCAGCTGGCGCATGCCGATGTTCGCGGCGACTACAAATCTCCAACCTTCACCATCCCCTACGCCGCCACGCCGCCGACGATTGATGGCACCATTCGTGATGACCAGTGGAGAAATGCCCTCAGCATCAACGCACTGCAGACCACCGATGGAAATGTCAGCACTCGCCAGACCACGTTCTGGCTGATGTGGGACGCGGATCATCTTTACGTGGCGATGCGGTCGCCGCTGCGGCAGGGGGAGCGGGTGCTGCAGGCCAATCGGCAACTTGGGCGCGATAATTCCAAGACCGTCTTCGACGACAGCTATGAAATCTGGCTCAACGCCAACACGATCAGCCCCAATGGCGAGGACGTTTTCTTCCAATATCTCGGCAACGCGGCGGGGTCGAAATATGACGTGATGTTTGAGCCGACCGTGGGCAATTCCCGGCCCGGGTGGGAATCAGGATGGAAGCCGGTTGATCGCATCACCCCCGATGGAAAATTCTGGGAAATGGAAGTTGCCATCCCGCGGCAGAGCATTTACCGCGATCAGCCGTTCACCGATGGCACGCAGGTCCAGGGCCTGCTGGTGCGCAACTTCAAGCGGCCGTGGGAACAGAATTCCGTGGGCGGCAGCGGCAGTTTCAGCGCGCCCGATACGCACTGCAAGTTCATCCTCTCCAAAACCGCGCCGGCGATTCATCTGCTGGGCGTGTGCGATCCGCAGTCCAAATCCTTCGGCGTCGATCTGTCGGTCGATTCAGCCACCGATGAGCACCTGAAATGGAGCTTCGCCAGCGACGGCGGGGTTTCACAATCGGGTGGATTCAATTTCACCGCCGGCCACGGCGCGGGTTTTTCGGACCTCCATTGTGACCGCCCCGGCGATGGGTATTACCGCATCCAGGTGACCAGCGAAGATGGGGCGACCAAATATCTCGACTGGTGCTCCCGCCGCGCCTTCGGCGATTTCGCCGCGCTCACGCAGCCTGTTCATGACACGGGCGATCAGACCAATCTCACGCTCACGTTTAACCCGGTGAAAAATTACGTGCGCGTAGACGGCGATTTTATCAATTACGACAACCGTGCCGCCATCTCGCGCTATGTTGCACAAGTTCTCGATGCCAATGGAAATGTTCTGGCAACCAAGGAACTGCAGCTTGACGCTTTGGCGTACGTGCGCGGCCTGATGCAACTGGGCGATTGCCCGGCCGGTTCGTACACCGCCCGGCTGACCTGCTACGGGGCCGATGGCAAAGAAATCCTGCATCAGGACAGCGGCTTCGAGAAGAAGGACCCAGCCAAGGCGTTTCCCTGGTGGAACACGACCGCGGGCAACATCGAAAAAGTGATCGCGCCATGGACACCCATGACGCACCAGGGAGATCAGATCGGCGTCTGGGGCCGCACGATGCACGTCGGCCCCGCCGGCCTCCTTTCGCAAATCTCCACGCAGGGCGGCGATATCCTCGCCGCCCCGATGTATCTAGATTGTGGCAGGACGGAGCCAAATATCCGCGGCAGCACGACCACTGAATCCGACACAGACCACCGCGTCGTTCTCGATTCCACCTGCAGCTTCGGCGACATCCACATCGCCAGACGCGTTACCGCCGAATTCGACGGGATGTACAAAATTCAGCTCACGCTCTCCGCCCCCCAGCCCACGAATACTCGATCAATCAGACTCATCGTCCCCCTCAAACCCGAGTTCGCCCAATTCTTTCACGCCTGCGGTGAAGGGATTCGCTACGGCTTCTCCTACGGATTTCTCCCGCCCGACAAGACGGGCCGGCTCTGGGATTCCAAGGAAGTCGATGGCCAGCCGATGCTCGTCGGTTCGTTCATTCCGTATGTGTGGATCGGCAACGATCACGGCGGATTGTGCTGGTTTGCCGACAGCGACGAGGGATGGACGCCGAATGATTCGGTCCCCGCGATCGAAATTCGCCGCGATTCCAGCGGCAGCGTTGATCTGGTGCTGAACCTGATCAGCAAACCCGTCAACCTGATCGAGCCGCGCACCATCACCTTCGCATTCGAAGCCAGCCCGGTGAAGCCGATGCGGCCGGGGTGGCGCATGGACACGTGGTTCACCGGCGATTCGTTCCAGGACTGGTGTTTTCTCAAACCGCGCGGGGGCGATCTGATCTGGAACGCGCTGCCGTTCACGCTCGACCCGGCCGCGTGCAAAAAAATGGTCGAAGAGCGCCACAAGCAAACGTCCGATTACATCTTCGGCGTCAAGAAATATCACGCCAACGCCGTGCCCTATTTCGAAAACAACCAGATCGACAAGAATTTCGCGCCGGCATCCGGATATTTCGGCGATCAGTGGCACGCCAGCGTAAGCGATTCGCTCGCCTACGATAAAACTCTCAGCGATTTCATCGTCTGGAACCTCGGCCAGTGGATCAAGGAAGCAAATATCGACGGATGGTATGTCGACAACGTTCGCCCCGTGGCTTGCGACAACATTGACGCGGGCCGGGGATATCGCCTGCCCGATGGGCGCGTGCAGCCGGTGTATGAGATGTTCGCGACCCGCGATTTTTTCCTGCGCGTCCGCGCCGTTTTCGCCGAGAACGGCAAGAGCGGTAAATTCGTGCTGCACATGACCAATCACATGATCCTCCCGTGGCTGGGCGCGTCCGATCTGGCGCTGGATGGCGAGGATCATGTCACATTCGCCAGCATGAATAAGGATTTTATGGATTTCTGGTCGCTGGATCGGATGCGGCTCGATTTCCCCGGCGCCAGCGGCGTGGCGCCGACGTTCCTCAAGGAATACCAGGGCGCCTGGCAGCATGCCGACCTTCTGCGCGTCATGCGAGCGTACACCGGAATGTGCATCCTGAACGATATCCTGCCCGGCGGAAATCCCGACGGGCTCAATCAACCGGTCTGGCGCGGGCGCGATCGGTTCGGGATTCAGGAGAGCGATGTCACCTTCGTTCCCTACTGGAACAAAGACAGCGGGCTGTCGGTCGATGGCCAGTCGATGTTTACCTCGGCCTGGCGCAAGCCGGGCTCGATGCTGATCGCGGTGGTCAACCGCGGCGAAGCCGGAGCCGCGACGGTGCATATCGATCTCTCGAAATTCGATCTGGGCGATGCCGCCGGAATCACCGTTCAGGATGCCGACACCGGCGAACCGTTGCCCATAATCGCGGCAGATGGCACGATTCAAATTCCCGTGAACCGGCACGATTACCGGCAAATTCTCCTCCGGCGCGGCTGAAGAGTTTTTTACCGCTAAGGCGGAAAGATCGCAGAGAAGAAAAATTGGCCACAGATAAAATCAGATTCATAAGTAGCGTGGGCGTCTCGCCCACTTCTTGAATTTAATTGTTCGAAGAAAAACAGGAAAATATGGGCGGGACGCCCATGCTACTAAGCGAAGCGGGCGGTTAACAAGGATTTCGCATTCATGAGCTGGATCGACTGGACCATCATGGCAGTTCCGATGGCCGTCGTCTGCCTCATCGCCTACAAAACCAACAAATACATGAAGGGGGTCAGCGACTTCCTTTCCGCCGGGCGCGTGGCCGGCAGATATCTGGTCTGCACGGCCGCCGGCATGGCGGGCATGGGCGTTATCTCTGTCGTCGCCGCGTTTGAGCAGCGATATGTGTCGGGCTATGCCGAGACCTGGTGGGGAATGATGGGCATGCCGCTGGGCATGGTGATGACCATCTCCGGGTTCGTGATTTACCGCTATCGGGAGACGCGAGCGCTGACGCTGGCGCAGTTTTTCGAGATGCGCTACAGCCGCAGGTTCCGCATCTTCGCCGGAATACTGGCGGCGGGATCGGGGATTCTGAATTACGGCATATTCCCAGCCATCGGTGGCCGGTTCTTCGTTTATTTCTGCGGATTGCCCGAAACATTCCGGGTGTTTGGACTGACCATTCCGACCTTTGCGGTAGTGATGTTCATCTTCCTGGGCGCGGCCCTCACTTTTGTCCTGATGGGCGGTCAGCTCACGATCATGGTCACCGATTGCGTACAGGGGCTTTTCTCGTATGCGATGTATCTCGTTGTCGCGCTGGCCCTGCTGTATCTATTCAGTTGGCATCAGATTTCCGTGGCGCTGGAAAGTTTTCCGAAAGATAAATCGCTGATCAATCCGTTCCGGTCGTTCAAGGTCGCGGATTTCAATATCTATTTCGACATCATCGGCATGATCGGCGGGATCTACACCACCATGGCCTGGCAAGGCACGCAGGCGTTCAACGCATCCGCCGCCAGCGCCCATGAGCAGAAAATGGGCGGGATGCTCGGCTCATGGCGCGGATTGGTGTTTGAGGTGATGCAGGCGCTGCTGGCGATTTGCGCGCTGACCTATCTCACCAATCACGATTTCTCGGCCGGCGCGGCTCAAGTGCAGCACTTGGTCGCCCAGATTCACGGCGCCAACAAACCCGAGCAGGATTATCTGCAATCACAGATGCGCGTGCCGCTGGCGCTGGCGCATTTTCTTCCCATCGGCATCAAGGGTATCTTCGCCGCGCTGATGTTCTTCCTCGCCTGCACCAACGATGTGTCCTACCTGCATTCATGGGGCAGCATCGTCGCGCAGGATGTGATCATGCCGTTCCGCAAGAAGCCGTTTTCGCCCAAGGCTCACATGCTGCTGTTGCGGTTGTGCATCACAGGCGTGACGATCTTCGGGTTCTGCTGGAGCTTGTTTTATCACCAGGTAGAATACATCAAGATGTATTTCGCGGTGACCGGCGCGATTTTCCTCGGCGGGGCGGGGTCGGTGATCATCGGCGGCCTGTACTGGAAGAAGGGCACCGCCTACGGCGCGTGGTCGGCCATGATTGTCGGCGGCCTGATCGCGGTGGGGGGGATTTATCTCGATCATTACTGGATCGTCATCCAGCCGTTTCTCGTCAATCAATTTCCGCACAACGCCTATTTTGCCGCTCATCCCGATCACTTTCCGATCAACGGCCAGTACGTGAACGCCATTTCGATGGGCATGGCGATATTGCTGTATATCGTGGTATCTCTGCTGACGTGCCGGCGGGAATTCAACCTCGCGCAGATGCTGCACCGTGGGAAATATGCGGTTGATGCCAACGGAAATCCCGCGCCTCAGCCGGATCGACCGCCACGAACGTTGCGCGAACTGATCGGCGTGGACGATGAGTTCACGCGTGGCGACAAGCTGATTGCGTTCTCGCTGTTCGCTTATTCAATGTTCTGGTTCGTCCTGTTCGTCGTCATCAGCATCTGGAACCTGATCCATATCTGGCCCGACGAGTGGTGGCTGAGCTATTGGCATTACGCCGGCATCTTTCTGCCGATTGTGATCGGAAGCGTGACGAGCGTCTGGTTTACCATCGGCGGTGTAATCGATCTTCGGAAGCTGTTTCGAAGGCTCAGGACGCTGCAGCGTGATCCGACCGATGACGGCCGCGTGCCGCTGCCCAGCGATGAGGTCATCCCCAAGGCGGGCGATCCACTGCCCGCGCTGCTGCGCGATGATGCGGGTACAATCCTGAAATGACCGCGCTGCCCGCCCACGCCAAGGCGATCGCGAATATCTCCCGCCGAAAAGTGGAGCTGGTCTACTGGCCGCTGGACGCATCGCCGCTCAAACCAAACGAGGTCGCGGGGAAAACCATTGTCACGCTTGTCAGCCCCGGCACTGAAATCAACGGAAATTTTGATGTGGACCGCAGCGAGCCGTGGGTCGGCGGATACGCGGCAGTCTTTGAGTTGACGCATCTCGGCGAAGCCGTGAAAGACCTGCGCGTCGGCCAGCATGTTCTGGCGATGGGCCCGCACGCGGCATGGCAGCGGATGGCCCGCGAGGAAGTCGTGCCGCTGCCGCAGGGACTTTCGCCAACCGCCGCCGTGTTTGCGAGGATGATGGCCGTCACCTGGACGACGCTGACAACCACCCGCGCGCGACCGGCCGATCGCGTGCTGATCGCCGGGCTGGGGCTTGTCGGAAATCTCGCCGCACAGATTTTTCAGGCCGCCGGCTACCGGGTCACCGCGATAGAACCATCCGAGCATCGCCGGAGGCTAGCGGTCAAACTGGGCATCCAGGATGTCCGCGCGAAAATCTCCGGCGAAACCGATTTGGTCGACGCGATTTCGCTGGCCATCGACTGCACCGCCAGCGAACAGACCGTGCTGGATTGCTGCCGCGCCGTGAAAAAAGGCGGCGAGGTCGCACTCGTCGGCGTGCCGTGGCGAAAGCGAACCGAGGTTCCCGCGTTCGATATCCTGCACGCCGTCTTCCACCGCTACATCCATCTCCGCAGCGGCTGGGAATGGGAACTCCCGCGAACGGCCAGGGATTTCAGCGCCGGCTCCGTCTACAACAATTTCGCCACCGCGATGGATTGGCTGGCGCAGAACCGAGTGCGCATCGACGGTCTGTATCGCGTCTTACCGCCCGCGCAGGCGCAGAATGTGTACGATCAACTTTTTCGACGTGACAACGAATTCCTTACGGTGGTGTTTGATTGGTGCGAATAGTTTGTCGGCTCGTTTTTCTTTCCAGTTTTTTGCGATATTATGAATGTCCCCTTTTTACCGCTGTCTGCTTCTCGTCCAACTTGCGTGCCCTATGCGTTTTGCTATACTTCCCCATTCGCAATAATTTATGGATTCCGGAGAGTGTTCATGTCAGTGAAGTTAAGATTAAAGCGGATGGGACGGAGCAATCTGGCGTTTTTTCGGCTCAATGCGATCGATTCGCGGTCGCCGCGCGATGGGCGCGTGATTGAGGAGCTGGGATACTACGATCCGCGCGCCAAGGATGCGGCCAAGCAGTTTGTGGCCAAGCTGGACCGGTGCAAGCACTGGCTGGATGTCGGCGCGGTGCCGTCCGAGACGGTGTCATCGCTGCTGAAAAAGAATGGACTGGATCACAAGCAATTGAAGCTGCCCAAACCCGGCAAGCCGAAGGCGGCGGCGCCCGAAGCGGCTGCGAAGAAAGAGGCGCCCAAGAAGGAAGAGCCGAAAAAGGAAGAAGTCGCGGAAGCGAAATAAATTTCTGACTTGAAATGATCTTCAATGGGGTGGAGAATTTTGCAGGCGGAAGAGTTGTGTGAGGGGCGTTAGAGGGTGTCGTGCGAATTGACATTCTCACGCTGTTTCCGGAAATGTTTGTCGCGGTCCTGGGAACCAGCATTCCCAAGCGGGCTGCCGAGAAAGGACTGGTTTCTTATCATCTGACCAACATCCGCGATTTTGCGCTTGATGCGCACAAATCGGTGGATGACAAACCGTTCGGCGGCGGGCCGGGAATGGTCATGATGTGCCCGACCCTTTTCGATGCCGTCGAATCCGTTGAAAAGCAGGACCAGGCCCCTAGCCTTCGCATCCTGCTGAACCCGCAGGGACGTTTGTTCGATCAAGCCGTGGCCGAGGATCTGGCCAAACGCGCTCGGCTCATGCTCATCGCGGGGCATTACGAGGGATTCGACGAACGGATTTCCCTGGGACTGAAGCCGATGGAACTGAGCCTCGGCGATTTTGTCTTAAGCGGCGGGGAGCTGGCGGCGATGGTGGTGGTGGACGCGGTGGTTCGGCTGCTGCCCGGCGCGCTGGGGGCTGAGGATGGGGCGGTGGATGAAAGTTTTTCCGGTGGACTGCTGGAATATCCGCAGTTCACGCGGCCCCGGGATTTCCGGGGAATGACGGTGCCGGATGTGCTGCTCAGCGGCAATCATGCCGAAATCGCTAAATGGCGGCTGGAGCAGCGGCGGCAAAGGACCAAACAGCGCAGGCCGGATCTTTGGCGGGCGCAAGAGGATAAACTCGGCGAGTCAGGATAAGCAATACCTGCACCCAAGCCGATGATTGTGTACAATAGTTGCCCCGCATCAAAGGCCGAAAGCCGCGTGCGGTTGATCGGAGCTGGTTATGACCAACAAATATTTACAACTCGTTGAAAAACCGCACCTGAAACAGGAAGTCCCGCAGTTTGCCGTGGGGGACACGGTGGACGTGGCCACGAAGATCGTCGAAGGCGAAAAAGAGCGCATTCAGATTTTCAGCGGCGTGGTGATCATGAAAAAAGGGACGGGTATGAACGAAACATTCACCGTCAGGCGAATCGTGAACAACGAAGGTGTGGAAAGAATTTTCCCGCTGCATTCGCCGTTCATTTCGCGGGTGACTGTGCGCCGCAGCGGTGAATCGCGAAGGGCCAAGCTGTTTTATCTGCGCGGTCGCGTCGGCAAGGCGACGCGCCTCGCCGAAAAGCGCAAGGGCAAGAAGGAAGAAGACGCCGGCGCAGCGCCGGCCGCCCCGGCGGCCGAAAAGGCCGAGCTGGCCGCGTCTGGGGCGTGAAAAGCCGACGGATGGCCATCCGTCGGTTTTGGGCGGGGTTGCGGCAACAGTTGCGGCCGGGACAGGCGCGGGCATAATTTCCCAACATGTTTGAATGGGTTTCGAAGTGGTTCAGGCCCGATCCGCCGCGCGATGCGCTGGGCCAGCGCGGCGAGAACGTCGCGGCCCGTTACCTGCGCGACCAGGGATATAAAATTCTCGAGCGGAATTTCCGGTGCGACGTGGGCGAGGTGGACATCATCGCGCGCGACGGGCGCACGCTGGTCTTCACGGAAGTAAAAACCCGCGAGATGGACGACCCCACGCCCGAAGACCAGGTCAATCAGATCAAGCAACATCAACTAACCAAGGCGGCGAAATTTTATCTGTCGCGCTACGGCACCCCCCAGCCACCGGCGAGATTTGATGTGGTGGCGATCGTCTGGCCGAGCGGCCGCGAGCCCCAGATTCGGCACACGCCCGATGCGTTCGAGGCGACGTTTTGAAGAAAAACCGTGCAAGTGAATCAAAACTGGCATGATCGACACGCATTGCCATCTCACTGACCCGCGACTGCTTGAGCAGCTTGATGCGGTCCTGGGCCGCGCGGCGGAGGCTGGGGTGCGGGAGATCGTCACGGTGGGGACGCATCCGCAGGATTGGGAAGCGGCTCTTGCGCTTGCGAAGAAATATCCGAATGTGCGATGCGCTGTGGGCGGCCATCCGAACAATTGCCATGAGTTTCAATTTGAGGACCTGACGCGGCTGCGGGAGTTTTGCAAAGAGCCGCGAGTGGTGGCGCTGGGGGAGATGGGGCTGGATTATCATCATCATTTTTCGACCCCGCAGACGCAAAGCAAATATTTCGAGGCGCAACTGGAGCTGGCGCGGGAACTGGATATGCCGGTGATTATTCATTGCCGGGAAGCGATGAACGATTGCCTGTCGGTCCTTCGCGGGTTTGCGGGCGTGCGCGCGGTGTTTCATTGTTTCACGGGGACGATGGAAGAAGCGAAGCGCGTCTGGGATGCGGGATATCTCACCGGGTTTACGGGGGTGGTGACGTTCAAAAATGGGCAGGCGCTGCGGGAGGTGGTCAAGGCGGCGCCGGAGGATCGGATTCTGGTGGAGACCGATGCGCCGTATCTGACGCCCGAGCCGATGAGGAAAGTGAAGATGAATGAGCCGGGGATGGTGATGTATACCGCGCGGGTGGTGGGAGAGGTGAGAGGGGTGGATGTCGGGAGAATCGACGACGTTACTTCGGCCAATGCGCGTGCGTTTTATCGGGGGTAGCGCGGTGCTGCGCACCGCCGCCAAATCGGTTAGAGCTTGGCTCTAACCCTGCATGCTGATGCTGGCTTCCATGCGGGCGTCGGGGGCGGGAATGTCCATACCGGAGGCGGCTGCCGCGGCCTTTTTCTGCGCGAGTTGCTGCATCAGCATCGCCCACGTTTCACGCTGATAGGTCAGCACGTTCAGCGCTTCTTCGAGCGGTTCGATTCGATGGTTCAGATTCGCATCCACCAATCGGCGATAGGCGAAGGTGTATAAAGACCTGAGCTTCTTGCACAAATCGGGCGCTACGTCGCTCTTGAGCGCGCATAGAAGCTGATTGACGATCGCCTGCGCTTTGGACAGCGCCTGAAAACTCTTTTCATAATCCTTTGCCTGAAGCGCGACGCGGGCCTGCTCGCAGGAGCGTATGGCCGCGTCGAACAGCATCATCTGCAGCTGCTCGGGGGTGGCGGTCAGCACCTTGGTTTTGAGATAGGTTTGAGCGGCTTGTGGATTCATATCGCCCTTTTAGCTGCTGGAACTCGAAGAACCGGACGACGAGGACGAACCTTCGGAACTGGTGCCGCTGGAAGCTGACGTGGTCTTGATGCTGCTGAGCGCCGACAGTAGCGATCCCTGCGTCTGCAATGTCGCCAGCGTCGATTCCATGTTGTTGAATTCGTTCTGCAGATATTCCCGCTGGTTGGCGAGGACGGCGTTAAGGCTGTTGATGCTGTCCTGATACTGCTGGATTTCGGTTTTGAGCGTGTTGTTTTCCAGCGTGATCGCGCCATTGACCGGATCGGTGAGGGCGGTCATCGAGTTATTGATGACATTTCCCAGACCAACGCTCGCGGCGCTGAAAAGATTTTGCACCGCGTTCGGATCGGTCGCGTAGGCCGTCTCGAAGGTCGTCTGGTTGAAGTTCAGCGTGGCGCCCTGGGTGGGATTGCCGTCAGCGTCGATGGTGATGCCGATGTCGGCCAGATCCTGGTACTGGCCGGTGCCCTTCACGACGGTGTTGATCATGTTGTAGAGAGCATCCTGCACCTGCTGGGTCGTGCCGTCGCCCAGGAGAATGCCGCCGGTGTTGTTGGCGGTGTTGTACTGCGTATCGGCGGTGATGGTGGTCACCAGCGAGTTGAAATCGGTGACAAAATTCGTGAGCTGGGCTTCGACATTCGTGGGATCAGGCGCGATGCTCAGCGACACCGGCGTGCTGCTGGCGCTGACGAGGTTCACGGTCACGCCATTGATGACGTTGGTGAGTTGGTTTTTGCTCGAGGTGATCAGCAGCGGCTGAGCGCCGGTGGAACCGCCGTAATACACCGCTGCATCCTGGGCGTTGACGAGATTCCTGAAACCGAGATTGGTCGTACCGCCGTCGACGACGACCTGCCCCGCGAGCCCGGAATTGACGGCCGTCAGTGAAAGTCGGTAGGGCGTTCCGCTGGAACCGTCGTTGACAATGCTGGCCGTCACACCAAAGCCAAGCTGATTGATCTTGTTCTGTAGCGTCGTGAGCGTATCGCTGGCCGAGACGGTGATCGTCTTCTGCTCCGCCCCGTTGATGGTGGTTCCCGTGGCGGCGCCGGCGATGTTGAGATTGGCGGCGGTGGTTCCGCCGCCGAGGTCAGTCACGGTCAGTTTCCCCGCGCCGCCCGCGGTGTCGGTGAGGAGGATGCCGTTTCCGGTGGAATTGATCGACGCGGTGACGCCGGCGTTCTTGGAATTGATCGCCTTGATCACGTCGCCGACGGTGTTGTACGTACCCTGGCTGAGATCGAGCTGCGTGATAATTCCGGCGGAATTCTGGATCTGAAATTGCCCCAGCGCCACGCCTCCGCCGTTGTTGTATGAGCTGAGCGACGTGTTGAGCGAGACGTATTTCCGCTGCAGGTTGGTGCCGGCATCCGTTTGCGTCGCGGTGAATGTCCCGGCGATTCCCAGCGCCGCGGCAGTCGTGGAATTGACATCGCCAACCACCAGGTTTCCCGCGCCGCCGCTGTCGTCGGTGATCTGAATGCCGGTCTGGGACGAATTCAGCGAAGCGGTCACCTTAACGCCTGAAGTGTTGTTGTTGATGTCGCTGATGATATCGCTGAGGGACGTCGCGCCCGAGAGGTCGATATCGCCGGAGTCGCCCGAACGGTCGGAGATGGAGATTGTTCCGAGCGGAACGCCCGACCCGCCGTTGAGCGATCGCACCAGCACGGAATCCAGCCCGGCGATCAACGGCGCGCCCTGGATGGTGTTGCCGCTGGCAGCGCCGGTGAGACCAAGATCGGAAGCGGCTTCGGAGCCGTTGAGCGCGGTCACGGACAAGGCTCCACTGCCGCCGCTGTTGTCCGTCAGGGTAATGCCGTTGCCGGCGGAGTTGATGGCGGCCGAGAGCTTGGTTCCCCCGGCCGTGTTGATCGCGTTGATCACATCGCCGACGGTCGTGGCGCCGTTCAGCGAAACATCGATCGCGCTGCCGTCGGAGAGATTGATGGCAAAGTCGTTTTGCCCCGCCGTGACGGTGGAGATGCCGTTGCCGTCGTTGAGATTCGCCAGTGCCGTGGCGGTGGAGATAAAATTGATGCTCGATCCGGTCAGCGTATTGCCGACGGCCGGGACGGCGATTCCCAGGTCCTTGGCGGTGGTGCCGTTGTTGAGGTCCTGAACCGAAAGCGTCCCGCTGCCGCCGCTTTCATCGGTGATTTTCAGGCCCTGATCGGTGACGCTGGCGCTGACGCTGATGCCCAGGGCGTTGTTGATCTGATTGACGACATCATCGAGCGTGACATCGTTGGAGGTGTTGATGACCGCGGAATTTCCGCTGCGGTCGGTAATCCGGAAAGAGCCCTGCGAGATGCCGTTGCCGCCGTTGAGCTGCGACAGGGGCGTTTGCGATACCGCCTGCCCGCCGCCGGCTTCGAGGGTGATGGTTCCCGCGCCAACGGGCGCGGTGGTGGCGTTGGCGAACCCATTGCTGATCGTCTGCTGAGTGGTGACGAGCTGGGCGACCTGAAACTGGTAGCTGCCGATGGCTGCCCCCACGCCCGCGGTGGCGGTCAGGACGTTGGGATTCCCGCTGGTGGCGGTGGCGTTTTGAAACGTTTGCGGCAGCGCCAGGCTCTGGCCAATCTGCTGCAGGGAACTGAGCGATGTTTCCAGCGTGCCGTAGGCCGCCTGCTGATTTTGGGCGGATGTCACCTGCGTCTGCAGAAGGTTTACAGGCGCCGAGTCGATGGAAATAAGCCCATCAATGATCGCGCCGGTATTGATTCCGCTGATGATACCGACATTGGAAGTGATCGTGCCCATGGCTTCGTATTAGTTAATCGTCCAAAACGCTTCCGCGATATAAGACGGTCCAGTCTCGATTTGCATGATCGGCGATGGCGGCATCGGTCTGTGCCTGGAGGTCGCCGGCGACGCGGTCAAGCGCCGAGGCGTCCGACAGCAGATGGCTGATAGCCCAGCGGTCCAGGAACTGTAAACACGCCCGCCGAACGCTGCGTAGCCGCCGCGCCGTTTCAAGCCACTGAGGCTCGGATTCAGGTATTTCGCCCATCACTGACTATTATCGGAACCCTGGGAGGGCGAACATGAGCGCAGCGATTGTTAAAATGGAGAATTTTTCGAGGCAAAAACTCGACAACACAAATAAAATGGGCGGCAGATAGTTTTGGAATTGCACGGTGGACACTTGTGAGCAGGAAAAAGATTTATTTCGGGGTCGGGGCGAGCGCGTTGCTCATCGCAGCGGCAGTGGTTATGGCATGGGCGGCGTGGCGCGATGCGCGGGCGCTGATCGCGATGCCGATGGCAGCCACCGCCGCCCCGTCACCGATGATTGCCGCGACGCCAACGCCGCCGCCACCGCAGGAGGACTGGAACTTCGTCGGATCGTGGAGCGGCCTGTGGGACAACCGCCTGCGGGCGCGGTTTACCATCACGCACCTGGCGGGGCGGCAGCTTCAGGTGATTTACGAATCGCAGAATACGCCCGATGGAAGATTTTTCAGGAGAATCCTGCGCCCCACGCCGACGGCGGATGTTCTCTTCATGCGCTTCGGAGGGTTGACGTTGACGTTACCGTCGATGGGCTCCAGCATGCTGCAGGGGATCGGAAATTTCATGGTCGATGGTGTGCGTTATCGGCGAACCGGCGTCTTCGTCCGCGACGATGTGCCCCCGAAGATCAACTGGCTGGGCACGGCGGGGGCGGCGGGTCCGATCACCCTGGACATCAAGGCGACGGTGGATGGCAGCGATGTGCTGAATCTTTCGTCGCGCGGGGCGCGATGGGTGCATAACGCCTTCGATCCGGCCACGGATGTTTCGATCAACGGGATGGCATGGAACTCAGCGCTGATCCCAAACCTGGACGCGCCGGAATTGGCGCAGGCTGATTTCTCGACAGCCAGGGTGATCTCGCGCAGCGGGCGCGATCTGGTGGCGATGGATCAAACGGCCGGCGGCATCGCGGTGTATTTTGACGATGCGCCCGGCGGGGCGGCGCCGTATGAAATCAGGATTGCCATGGATCGTGCCGGCGCCCAGCCGCATGCGCCTTTGATGGTGAGTAATCCGTTTTATGTGGATGTGGACGCGAACGTCGATGGGGGCGATGCGCTGACGATCACCGCATCGGGTTCGGTATGGAACCACCGAAGCATGCAGTTGCCGAGCGATGTTCGGATCAATCAGATGCCGTGGGACGTCGCGGCCAGCCCGAATCGTTCCGACCTGGGGTTGCACGGCGTGAACTTTTCATCCGCGATGGTCGTTGAGCGCAGCGGCCGCGATGTCGTGGTTATGGAACGGACCGATTCGAGCCTGACGATTTATTTCGACGACTCACCGCCGGGGGCGGCCCCATATCACATTAAAATCGCGCTGAATCGTACCGGCGATGCGGGTTTCAAGTGAATGGGAGGCCCGGTTCAGCCGCATGTCCGATGGGTCTTTACGAGATGCGGTAAAGAAACCAGATCGAACCGCTGAACTTCATCGTGGCGGACTTACCCGCGAAAAACGGTGCGACGCCGGCTTCGATCCAATCGGTGGCCTGCGCCAGCGATATCCCGCCGCTTTCAACATGGGCAATCACGTTGGTCTGCGTGAGCAGGTATGCGGTGAGCTGCCGGGCTGTCATGGTTTCTTCATGCGCGAAGTTTTCTGTTCCAGCGAGACTGAATCCGTGCGGCTGGACCAGTTCAGCGGTGACGCCCAGAGATCGCCGCGGCGGTGTGGGAAATCGCCTGGGATGGACCTCCCACGCCCATTGGCGGAAGCCGGGATTCTCCGCCATCTCGCCGGCGAAGCCGCTGGTGTAGATGATTAACCACCCCGCGGGTTTCAAAACGCGATGCGCTTCGGCGAGAAAGGCGCGCTGATCGAACCAGTGAAATGCCAGGCCAACCGTGGCGAGATCAAACGCGGACGGAGCAAACGGCAGATGCTCGGCGGGCGCGACGTAGTAATGAATAGCCGGATGCGGGATGGACTGGGACAGCATTTCCGCTGAAATATCAACCCCTTCGACGCTGCGGGCGATTGCGGTGAGCGCTCGCGCCGATTGGCCCGTGCCGCAGGCAATGTCGATAGCGCGATCGACGGAGTTCAAACCGGTGAACGATGCGATGCGCTGGATCACCCGAGGATGAAAGTACGGCCGCGCAGCGGCGTAGCGCTGCGCCGCCGAGCAATGAACGAAAAGGTTGGTGACATTATCAGCAGGTAAGTTCACAAGATGTAACAATGAACGTATAGACTTCTTGCGCCGTTATACCATCGAAAGCCGACGGATGGCCATCCGTCGGCTTTGGGGGAAGCGGATTGATCCTCGCACTGACAGTCGCTACGGTTTCCCAATGCGAACCGATGGCAGGCGCTCCGATCAATTGCGGCCCATTTCAATTCAGCGCCAGTTCACCAAAACACCCGCGGGGTCGGTGCTCTGGACGCAGGGGGATACCGTGGTGCTCTGCACCGTGTCGGTGTCGGCGGAGCTGCCGCCTTGGTTTGATGACAAGCGGGCCGGGGGTTGGACGACGGCGGAATATGTGATGCTGCCGGGATCGACGCCGCAGCGAAAGCCCTGGCCGAAGATCGGGCACACCGATTCCCGCGGAACGGAAATCCAGCGATTGATCGGCCGCTCGCTGCGTGCGGCGATCGATCTGGAAAAAATCGGCCCGCACACGCTGGCGGTCGATTGCCAGGTGCTTCAGGCCGATGGCGGAACCCGCACCGCCTGCATCTCCGCGGCGTATGTCGCATTGCATGATGCGATTTCCAAATTGCCCGCGAAGATGCCGATGCCGAAGATGATCTCCAAAAACACGACCGATGCGGCAACGGGAAAAACGCTGCCGAGATATGATGAATCGCTCTACCGCCCGGGCGAAGCGCTCGTGGAGCAACTGGCCGCGGTGAGCGTTGGTCTGGTGGACGGCGAAGTGCTGCTCGACCTGGATTATCAGGATGATTCGCGCGCCCAGGTGGATATGAACATCGCCTACACGGCCTCGGGAAAATTCGTGGAAATTCAGGCGAGCGCGGAAAATGGATTGGGATTTGACCGCGAGCGGATGAACGAAATGGTCGATCTGGCCACGGCGGGCTGCAGGCAAATCATGGACATTCAAACCCGCGCCCTGAGAAATTCGATCCGCATCGAGCCGTAATCGCGGAGATCGAATTGGGCGAGGCTTGGAAACTCCAAACCATCGCGGATGTCGTGGCGAAAAATCACGTGGCCATGCGGTGAAAGATGCCCGGCGATCTGCTTGCCAAGGGCTTGAAGATCCTCAGCCCGCTCAGTGAGGAAGCGATAAGGCGGGTCCAGGAAAACGATGTCGGCCGGCTGCGCGGCAGGTTTCGCGCCGGCAAACCACGTGAACAAATCGGCGGAGATGACCGTTGATCGCGGCTGGAGATGCAGGGTCGCGATATTCTTTTTTAGCAGCGATTGGGCGGATCGGTCAGATTCAAAAAATGTCGCATGCCGCGCCCCCCGGCTCAGGGATTCCAGGCCCAGGCTGCCAGTCCCGGCGAAAAGATCGTACACGATGGCATCGCTCAGGACCGGCGTCAGGATGTCGAACAGCGATTGCTTGACGCGGTCCGTGATGGGCCGGGTTTGATCCGTACTGGGTGGGAGAATCACCCGGCCGCGAAATTCACCGGCGATGATGCGCATGTCAAAGCAGTTTAAATGCAACCGCCGAGAGCGCCGAGAGCGCCGAGGAAAACGCCGAGGAAGAATGTTTAGCCACAGATAAAATCAGATTCACACAGATAGAACTGGTGGCATGGGCGTCTCGCCCATGTCTGGGATTTTATTAATTTGGAGAAAATAAAGACACGGGCGGGACGCCCGCACCACTTATCCGTGTGCATCTGATTTCCATCTGTGGCAAAAATTCCCGCATTTTCTCGGCGTCTTCCTCGGCGTCCTCGGCGCCTCGGCGGTTGCATTCGTATTTTCAGGCTGGCGCGCACGAACCCCGCATAACGACAAGTTCATCATATTTGTTAAAATTTCCCGCTCATGGCCGATCGCTCGGTCCATTACGAGGCGGCGTTCGAGTCGCTGCTGCGCGACCGGGGGATTCCCTACGTGGCGGTCGACGAAGCGAAAAAGGCGCTGTTCGCCAACGCCCGGCTCAAATCGTTCGATTTCGTGGTTTACAGCAAGAAGGGTCCGAATCTGCTGGTTGATGTGAAGGGGCGAAGCTGCCGCAATCGCGCGCAGCGGGCGGGTTTTGAAACCTGGGCAACCCAGCAGGATGTCAATGACCTGATGCAGTGGGAGCAGGTGTTCGGCGAAGGGTTCAAGGCGGTGCTGATGTTCATTTACTGGATCGAACCGCCCCTGACCGCCGGCGATGGGATGTTTCAGCATCGCGACCGCTGGTATATGGTGCTGGGGGTCGATCTGGCGGAATATCGCAGCCGCATGCGCCGGCGCTCGGCCAAATGGGAAACAGTCAGTCTTCCGGCGCAGGAATTTCGTTCGCTTGCCCGGCCGCTTGACAACTGGGTATGATGACATCGGTTTGATGGAGTTTGCCCGATGACGAACATGAAACGAAAGCTGATGGTGCTGGCCGTGGGGCTGACGATGCTGGGAGCCGCGCCGATGTCGGCGCTGGCGGATGACGCCCCCAAGAGCTACGACGGGCGGCTCGATGATTACATCAAAAACGTAACGCTCGACAACGATGGCACGGCCCTGACCTATTTCCTCTGGGCGGCGCTGAGCGCCTTGGCGCTGGGGGTCATGTTCAAGGACGCCAAGCGATCTCACCTGGATTAGATCGGTCGGGATTAGATCAATCAAATATCAAGACACAAACAACTGGAGGCATCGATGAAATCGACTGTCCTGTGGGGCCTGATAGGCCTCAACGCGGTGTTGATTTGTATATTCGCCGGTGGTTTCAACCGCACGAGTGCGGCCAGGGCGCAGCTCCGCCGGCCGCCGGAATATCTGATGATCCCCGGTGAAGTCAACGGCGGATCGACGGCGCTGGTCTATATCATCGATGTCGATCACGGCCTGCTCGGCGCGATGGCGTATGATGATTCCAGCCATACGCTGCAAACCATGCCGTCCATCGACCTGAACCGCGTGTACATGGTCGCGGCCCCGAATGTAAACCAGAACATGGGACGCTGAATTCAATCCAACTGAAAACTGACGAGGCTTATCATGGACCGAAAACTGATAGCGATTTGCGTGCTGACGATCATGGCGACGGCGCTGATGATCGCGAATTTCCTCACCCCGCCGGCGCAGGCGGACATGGCCGTCAACAGCCGCGATTACCAGGCGGTGACGGCGCGAATCTCCAGCGGCGGCGAGGGGCTGTACATCGTCGATAACCGCACCGGTCTGATCGCGATTCTGACGTACGATCCCAATTCGCGCTCGCTGGTGCCGCGCGCGGCCCGGCCGGTGACGGATGCGTTCAGATAATTCATCGGAGATGATGCGAAATGACTGAGCGCGTTCGCAACGATTGGACGCTGCAGGAAGTCCGCGACTTGGCGGAAGTCGGCCTGCTGGAGCTTGTCTTCCGCGCACAGACGGTGCATCGGCAATTTCACGAGCCGGGGGAAATCCAGGTCTGCAAGCTGATCTCGGTGAAAACCGGCGCGTGCCCGGAGGATTGCTCGTACTGCGCGCAGTCATCCCGATACGAAACGGAAGTGACGCCCACCGGCCTGATGCCGCGCGAGGAAGTGGTGCGCATCGCCCAGCAGGCGAAGGACGCCGGCGCCAGCCGCGTCTGCCTCGGAGCGGCGTGGCGTGAGGTGAAGGACAACCAGCAGTTCGAGCGCATTCTGGAAATGGTTCGCGATGTCACCGACCTGGGGCTGGAGGTTTGCTGCACGCTCGGCATGCTCACCGAAACCCAGGCAAAGCGGCTCGAGGATGCCGGCCTGTACGCCTACAACCACAACATCGATACCTCCGAACAGTTTTACGAAACGATCATCACCACACGAAAATTTTCCGATCGCATTAATACCATTGAGCAGGTCCGCAAGACGAACGTGACCGTTTGCTCCGGCGGAATCATCGGCATGGGCGAAACGATGGACGATCGCATCTCCATGCTCCACACGCTGGCGACGCTGAAGCCGCATCCCGAATCGGTGCCGATCAACATCCTGGCCAAAGTCCCCGGCACGCCGCTGGCTGATCGGCCGGAGCTGCCCATCTGGGAAACGGTGCGGATGATCGCGATGGCAAGATTGCTGATGCCGGCCAGCGTGGTGAGACTGTCGGCCGGGCGGGCGCAACTGTCCGTGAGCGATCAGGCCCTCTGCTTCCTCGCCGGCGCGAATTCCATATTCTCCAGCGACAATGGCCAGATGCTGACATTGGCCGTGCCGAGCCCGAAATATGATGCGGATGCGAAATTGATGGAGATTCTGGGCCTGCGGACAATGGAAGCTTTCAAGCCTGCAGTGGCACGGGCGTCCTCGCCCGTGTTGGGATCGCAAGTTTAATTTTTCTTCTAAAAAAAATAGAAAAAATGGGCGGGACGCCCATGCGACTATCTCGCCGGTCCGTGCGTATGTGATGGGTCCGACATCGTTGCGGCGTAGACCGGCAATCTCACCGTGAACGTCGTGCCTTCCCCCTGCTTGCTTTTCACGCTGATCGACCCATCGTGCTCGTCGATGATCTTCTTCGCAACAGCCAGGCCCAGCCCCGTGCCGCGGTTGCCTTTGGTGGAGTGGAACAGTTCGAAGACGTGGTTCATCATGCTCGGCGGGATGCCGACGCCGTTGTCGATGATCTCGATGACCGTCTGCTTGTTCTCGCTGTCGTAGCGGCCAACGACGCGAATGAGCCCCTTTTGCGGCTCGACCGCATCCAGCGAATTGAGCAGCAGATTCATCATCACCTGATGCAGTCCATCCGGGTCGGCCGGGATGGCGGGATGATCCGGCTCGACATCGGCAACGGCCATCACCCCTTTTTCACTGGCGGCGGTGGCCATCAATTCCAGGCATTCCTCGATGAGAACCTTGGGATTGATCTGCTCGAGCTTGGGCTCGCGCGGGCGGCTGTAGGCGAGGAGGTTCATCGTCAGGTTATAGATTTTCTCGAGATTGCGATCGACGATGCGCCACCCCTTGGCCGCCTGCGTGACGTTGGCGGCGCGGAGGCCCATTTCCACGACATCCGCTCCGCCGCGCAGCGCCTGGAGAATATTTTTGATCGAATGGGAAAGGGCCGCGGTGGTTTCGCCGACGGCGGCGAGACGTTCGGCCTGCAAGCCGCTTTGGTACAAGCGCGCGTTGGTGACGGCCATACCCGCCTGCAGGCCGATGGCGGTCAGCAAGCGAAGCTGGTCCGTTGCATACGTGAAATTCTTGACGGAGCTGTCGATGTAGATGACGCCGAGGATATCGAAATCCGTTTTTCCCGAAAATTTCGCGGCCTTGATCGGCACGCACAGCGCGCTGCGGATGCCCAGATTGTGAACGCTTTTCCCCGCGGAAAACCGGCGATCGGCCATCGCATTGCTCGAAAGCACGCCCTCGCCGCTATTAAGAACATGGTTGATAATCGTTCTCGAGGCGTGAATTTTTTCGGGCACTGGCTTCTGATAGGTCTCCACGGCGATGGGGCGGTCTTCATCCGATTTGCCATCGTCTCGCGGGGGTTCTTCGCGGGTACGGACGACCTTCGGAATCAGCTCTCCCTTTTCGCCGAGGAAGAAAATAATGCCGCGGTCGGCTTTGACATTTTCGAACACCAGGTCCATGACCACTTCCATCACCTGATCGACGCCAAAGCTGCTCCCCAGCGTCGCGCCAAGCTGGTAGAGGATTTTGAGATTGGTCATGGCGACGGCCGCGGGCTCGGGCACGGCCAGCACCATTGAATCATCCGATGAGGAGACGGTGTGCATGATGGAGCTGTCCATCCCCGCCTCGGCGCCGGCGAGGGCGACGTTGCCGCTGCTGGTGCGCGTCACACCCGGTTGCGCGCCGAAGACCATCAGCGTCCGGCCCACGCGAATCTGATCTCCCAGCTTGATCGCATACCGATTGTTGACGCGCGTGCCGTTGACGTACGAGCCGTTGGCGCTGCCCATGTCCTTGAGAACCCAGTTCCCGTCATCCGGCAAAAGCTCGGCATGACGCCGGCTGACGGTGTTGTCGGTGAGCGGAAGCTGCCGGCTTTCGCGGCCAATCAGCACCGGCGCATCGGGCAGCTCAAATCGACGCCCCTTGTCCGGACCTTGGAGCACCAGAAGGGTAAGCACGCATTCAGTGTAGCCCACGATCCAAAAGTTGGCTATCCCGCGATTTGAGAGGGGTTTTTTGCGTTGAAGTGCAAATTCAGCGGAATGCGTTTTTTCGCTGCAAAGAAATCAAATCAGGATTTTTATCGGTCATCGGCTTTGTGCCGATTGGATTCTTTAGCTCGAATGATTAGCCCGGCGATCGATTTGGGCGGGTATGGTGGGCCCGGCGACGGTCGCAACATCCTTCTGCACGGGGCGGACAGAGTTCCCGCCTTCGGCGGCCGATGCTGAGGAGTTTCGCGCCCAAGCGCGCCCTCAACCGTCCAGAGCGACGCCCGCTTGCCCGACCTCGCCGGGGAGTCGGAATCCTCGCGATTTTTCTGA